>Ga0160430_100015_pt1 | contig 235349 bp, 219 predicted proteins | sample HID1971I_E0MG_FD_108274 | JGI IMG/M metagenome (GOLD analysis project Ga0160430, IMG submission 108274) | Enriched millipede-associated microbial communities from UW Madison campus, WI, USA - HID1971I_E0 MG | ecosystem: Host-associated > Arthropoda: Insects > Digestive system > Unclassified ...
GCGGGTCCGGTGCGTCTGTGGATGCCGTCGGATGCCGATTCGGGCGTGCGGGTTGCCGGGAGATGTGCGGGTTGCAGGGGCATCCGTCGGCGTGTCTCCTTGCATCTCGTACATCTCCTTGCACGTCGTGCGGGAGTCGGGCCGGGAGCAGGGCCGGGAGTCGTGAGCGGTCTGGTGGATGCCGTCGGATGCCGATTCGGGCGTGCGGGTTGCCGGGAGATGTGCGGGTTGTAGGGGCATCCGTCGGCGTGTCTCCTTGCATCTCGTACATCTCCTTGCATGTCGCGTGGGAGCCGGGCCGGGAGTCGGGAGCGGGGCGTCTGTGGATACCGTCGGATGCCGATTCGGGCGTGCGGGTTGCCGGGAGATGTGCGGGTTGCAGGGGCATCCGTCGGTGTGTCTCCTTGCATGCCGTACATCTCCTTGCATGTCGTGCGGGAGTCGGAGTCGGGAGCCGGGCCGGGAGCCGGGAGCCGGGAGCGGTCTGGTGGATGCCGTCGGATGCCGATTCGGGCGTGCGGGTTGCCGGGAGATGTGCGGGTTGCAGGGGCATTCGTCGGCGTGTCTCCCTGCATGCCGTACATCTCCCTGCAAGTCGCCCGCGACTCCCTGCAGGTCGCCTGCGACGCGGACGACCGATGCCGAGCGCCCAGACGAGGGACGCCGTTCACGCCGCGTTCACGCGGACGCGATCGAATCGGGGCATGGGTCGAACGCGTCTCGTCGTCGCCGGGGCGGTCGCCGCGGTCTCCGCGCTCCTGATCGGCGGGCGGATGCTGCTCACGCGCCAGGCCGCGATCGCTCGCCGCAGGATCGGCAAGCCGCTCGGTGAGGATTCCCTCGATGCCGACCGGGTGTGGCGCCGCTCGTTCGACGGCGAACCGATCGAGCTGCTGCTGCTCGGCGACTCGCTCGCCGCAGGCCTGGGTGCGGCGAAGCGCAAGGAGACGCTCGGCGGACGCCTCGCCAAGGGCCTCGGACTGCGGATGCATCGACCGGTGCGCCTCCGAACGGCGGCGGTCGTCGGGTCCGAGTCGCCCGACCTCGACGGCCAGCTCGACGCGCTCCCCGACGACGCCCGTGTGCACGTCGCCGTGATCGTCGTCGGCGGCAACGATGTGACGCACCGTCTGCCGGTCGCGGTCTCCGCGAGCCACCTGAACACCGCGATCGCGCGTCTGCGGGAGCGCGGGGCCGAGGTCGTCGTCGGCACGTGTCCCGACCTGGGCGCGCTTCGCGCCGTCCCGCAGCCACTGCGTCGACTCGCATCGAGTCTGTCCAGACGCCTCGCCGATGTGCAGGCCGAGACCGCCCGGCACGCGGGCGCGGAACCGGTCGATCTCCGTCGTGCGATCGGTCCGCTGTTCTTCGACGAGCCGGAGGAGATGTTCAGCCTCGACCGGTTCCACCCGAGCGCGCTGGGCTACCGGCGGACGGCGGAGGCCCTGCTGCCGGCGGTGTGCCGCGCCGCCCCGACGGCGCTCAGCTCGCGTCGTCCGTCGCAGCCGGTGTGAACGACGCCGCCCATTCGGCGACCCTCCTGGCGCTCTCCTCGTCGGAGAGGTCCTCGACGCGCGTCATGATCGACCAGCGCACGCCGAACGGATCCCGGATGCTGGCGTACCGGTCGCCCGAGACGAAGTGCGACGGGGCCTCGCGCACGGTCGATCCCGCCTCGACCGCTCGTTCCACGACCGCATCGACGTCTGAGACGTACAGCCCCATCGAGTAGCAGTCGTCGTCGCCAGCGGGGGAGGGCACGAGGTGGTAGTCGGGGTTCGGGTCGCCGAGCTGCAGGAGTCCCTGGCCGAAGTCGAGGTCGGCGTGCGCCACGACGCCGCCGAACTCGGTCACGTCGATGACGCGGGCGCCGAAGACATCACGGTAGAACTCGATCGCTCGCGCCGCATCGGGGATCGCGAGGAACGGTGTCAGGGAGGTCGCGCTGTTCGGTCGTCCGTCGGTCGTGTGGGTGCCGGTCACGCCGGTCGTCGGGATGTCTTCGCTCATGGCTTCACGCTAGAGCGGGACGGATGCCGAGGGCTTGAAGATCCGCGACAGTTCCCTCGTGCTGCGCGGCGGTGCAGAGCAGGCGGTGTCGGGGTGCCGATGTCCGCTGCGGATCGTACGCTGGGCCCATGGTGAACTCGACGGGCGGCGTGCTGTATCCGGCACGGTTGCCGCAGTTCCATCGGCTGCCGGCCGTCGGCCAGGTCGCCGAACTCGTCGCCTGGTTCTGGATCCCCGAGTGGGATATCGAACCCGGCCGCGCCTCACGGCAGGAGATCGTCGGATACCCGGCACTCAATCTCGTGGTCGAGCAGCAGGGAGTGACGCTGTCCGGTGCCACCACGCGCGCCTCGCATCGTGACCTGCGCGGGCGCGGATGGGCCGTCGGCGCGCTGCTCCGACCAGCGGCTGTTGCCGCGCTGATCGACGCCCCCGCGTCGCTGGTCGACGACATGCGCACGCTCGACGAGCCGGCGCTGCATGCCGAGGTCACCAGAGCGATGGCCACCGGCGAAGGACACCGCGACCGCGCCGTCTCGGTGTTCTCCCGCTGGCTCGTCGACCGGATCGGCGAGCCGACCGATGCAGCTCGCCTCGCGAATGCGATGGTCGAGGTGCTCGGCGGCGACGGCGGCGCGGTGACTCCGGCAGAAGCGGCGACCAGGCTGGCGGTCTCGGTTCGCACGCTGGAACGCATGGCTCATCGCTCCGTGGGCATGTCTCCGGCGGCGATGATCCGCCGCCGCCGTCTGCAGGATGCTGCGCAGCTGGTTCGCGACGATGCCGGCGCCGACCTGTCCACGATCGCAGCGGAGCTCGGATACGCGGACCACGCGCATCTCACCCGCGACTTCCGCGCGGTGCTCGGCATCGCACCGCGCACCTATCGCGCTGAGGTCGACGAGTGATTCAGCCGTTCTGCACACGCAGACGCACCATGCGATACCCGACGCCGAGCAGCACCACCACGGTCCCGATGACGGACGCGCGGATCGGCAGGGTGTTCACGAGCAGCAGGCAGCCGAGCGCGCCGAGCACCTGCAGGGCGCGCGGGTACCGACGAGCGGAGCCATGCTGCCGAAACGCTGCCGCGTTCGCGATCAGGTAGTACAGCAGCACCCCGAACGACGAGAACCCGATCGCATCGCGCAGGTCTGCCAGGATCACGATCAGGATCACGATCAGCGCGATCGCGATCTCCGCGCGCCGCGGCACCTGCCACCGTTCATCGATCCTGGCGAAGAACGACGGCACGTCGCGTTCGCGCGCCATCGCGAGGGTTGTGCGGCCGATCCCGGTGAGCAGCGCCAGGAGGGCGCCGAGCGAGGCAGCCGCGGCGGCGACGCGGACCACGGGGGTGAGCGCTTCCCACCCGGCCGCGGTGACGACATCGGCGAGCGGAGCGGTGCTGGTCGCGGCATCCGCTCCGAGCACGAGCACGACCGTGATGCCGACCAGCGTGTAGACCACGACCGCGCCGGACAGCGCGAGCACGATCGCCCGCGGGATCGTGCGGGATGGATCGACGACCTCTTCGCCCATCGTGGCGATGCGCGCATACCCCGCGAATGCGAAGAACAGCAACCCTGCGCCCTGCAGCACCCCGTAGGCGGTCGCGTCAGGCAGGGGAGCGGATGCCGTGCCATCGGCGGCAGGCAGCCCGACCGCGACGACCAGCGCGAGACCGAGGAGCGAGGACACGACGAGGATGCGGGTGAGCAATGCCGTGCGCGTGACACCGAAGCAGTTCACGACCGCCAGTGCGGCGACCGCGCCGACGGCGACGACGTGTTCCCACCCGGCCGGGGCTGCGTAGGCGGCGAACGTCATGGCCATCGCGGCGCAGCTCGCGATCTTGCCGATCACGAAGCACCACCCGGCGACGAACCCCCACCACGGACCGATCTCGGCACGAGCGTAGGCGTAGGTGCCGCCGGCCACCGGATGCGCTGCCGCGAGCTGGGCCGAGGCCGTGGCGTTGCAGTACGCGACGAGAGCGGCGATGCCGAGGGCGACCAGCACGCCGCTCCCCGCAGCGCCGATCGCCGGCGCCCAGACCGAGAACACGCCGGCGCCGATCATCGAGCCCAGGCCGATCGCGATCGCGTCGCGGAGCGTCAGTCGGCGGGCCAGCGGCATCCTGTCATCGTGGCACGTGCCGGTGAACGACGGGTGACGCCGTTCCTGCGCTCGCCGTGACCGTCACCTGGGCGGGCAGGGTGAGGGCGGCGGGTGCCGGGCCTCCGACGCGCACGACCTAATCGCTGGGGATCAGCCGCGAGTGATCGCGCACCGGATCGTCCGTCCCCGGGTTGCGCAGATGCAGGGGGTGCGCGCCGGAGGACACCTGCACGCGCAGACGCGACCCCGTCGCGAAGCGGTGGGCGAGCGGGGCCAGTCGGAGTCGGACCCGGCCGGCCTCGTCGGTGTCGGTGTCTGCGTCGTCGGTGTCTAGCGGGTCGCCGGTGAAGACGAGCACGTCGTCCCGGTTGATGCATCACCAGGACGGGTCTTGCCACCATTGTTCTAGTTGACATAGAATTAATAGAAGAAGCCCGGATGAAGGGATCGGCGATGCTGATCAGGATCGATGTCGACAGTGCGAGGCCGCTCTACGAGCAGGTCGCCTCCTCTGTCCGTGCCGACATCGTCGCGGGGCGACTCTCCGCGGGTGACCGCTTGCCGGCCGCCCGCGAGGTCGCCGAGACGCTCGACATCAATCTGCACACGGTCCTGCACGCCTACCAGCAGCTGCGCGACGAGGGGTTCGTCGATCTCCGTCGCGGAAGAGGAGCCGTGGTCACGGCGTCCGTCGGCCCGCTTGCGGAACTGAGCAACGACATCCACGCCCTGGTGGCTCGTGCCGCCGCCCTCGGCCTCACACCCGCCACCCTCGCCGCTCTCGTGAAGGAGATCTCCATATGACCGCCGACGTCCGTCGTGCCCGTCTCGCGTTCCTGTGGGTCGGGGTGATCGTCCCGCTCGCCATGATCGCGGCGTCCGCAGTGGTGGTCGCGATCTGGCTGCCCGAGCTGCCGGAGCCCGCCGCCATCCACTGGTCGAGCGACGGCGTCGACGGGCTCGCGCCCGGCTGGACGCATCTCGCGGTGCTGTGCGGCGTCGGCGGCGGCATGATCATCGCCTTCTCCCTGCTGGTCTGGTTCGCGCATCGTCCTCCCCGAGCCGCAGGGACGGATGCCGCGCGCCCGCAGTGGTCCGTCACGGCGCGGTTCCTCGGCGCGGTCAACCTCGGACTGGCGGGACTGATGTCCGTCGTCGCACTCGCCGCGGTCGGGCCGCAGCGCGGTCTGACCGATGCCATGGATGCGCCGAACGTCGGTGGTCCGGCGGCGATCGGCGGGTTCGGACTGCTCATCGTCCTGACTGCCGTCGGCTGGTTCCTGCAGCCGAGGATCGACGCGAGGGCTGCGGACGACGCGGCCTCGGCTGCGCCGCTGCCGACCTCGGCCTCGGAGCGCGTGATGTGGATCGGATCCACGACCGTCTCGCGGGGTGGCAAGGTCATTCTGGGCGGCCTCGTGCTACTCGTGTGCGTGATCGCCGTCGTGGTGATCGTTCCGGGGCAGGCAGGCGTCTGGCCCGCTGCGGTCCTGGTCGCAACCGCGGTGTTCATGGCGGTCGCATTCATCGTGACCCTGGTCTTCCGTGTGCGCATCGGCCCGAGCGGCATCCTGGTGCGGTCCCTGGTCGGATGGCCCACGATCGACATCCCCGCCGGCGAGGTCGCAGCGGTGCGCGCCGTCACCGTGAATCCGTTCGCGGACTTCGGCGGGTGGGGGCTGCGATACGGCCTCGACGGCCGCTACGGCGTGGTGCTGCGTACCGGTCAGGCGCTCGAGGTCACGCGCACAGACGGACGGAGGTTCGTCGTCACGATCGACGACGCCGAGACAGCAGCTTCGGTCCTGGCGACCGCAGCACGAGTGGAAGGTTGAGACCCATGACGCATCCGAATGCTTCGACGCCCCGCCGAGTCCCGTGGACAGCGGTGATCGCCTACACGGTGCTCGCCTGCGGACTCGCCTGGCTCGTGAGCCTGCCGCTGTGGCTCGGCGACGGCCTCGCCGAACCCATCACCGGGGTGCTCCTGCCGATCATGATGTTCACGCCGGCGGTCGCGGCGATCGTGGTCACGTTCGCGCTCCGCGTCCCGGCGAAGGGCGAGCGCGTCCGGTTCCTCGGGCTGTGGCCGCTGCGGCCGGCGAAGCGCGTCGTCTGGCTGCTGGTGCTCGCCTGGCTGGCACCGCCCGTGCTCGTCGCCCTCAGCATGCTGGTGGCGGCCGCGCTCGGTTTCGTGCAGCTCGACCTCACCTTCTCCGGCTTCGCGGCGCAGCTCGAGACGCTGCTCCCCGAGGGCGTGCCGCTGCCGCCGATCGGCGTGCTCGTCGCTGCGCAGCTCGCGATGATCCCGGTCGGCGCGCTCATCAATGCGATTCCCGCGTTCGGCGAAGAGCTCGGCTGGCGCGGCTGGCTGCTGCCGGCGCTTCGGCCGCTCGGCACGTGGTCAGCGCTGCTGCTCAGCGGTGCGATCTGGGGATTCTGGCACAGCCCGATCATCCTGCTCGGCTACAACTTCGGCCGCACCGACATCACCGGCGTGCTGTTCATGATCGGCGGCTGCGTCGCCTGGGGCGTGCTGCTCGGCTGGCTGCGTCTACGCTCCGCATCCGTCTGGCCCGCGGTGATCGCGCACGGCTCGCTCAACGCAGCAGGCGGCATGATCCTGATCTTCGCGGCGACCCAGCCCGATCTCGCCCTCGCGGGTCCCCTCGGGGTGGCGGCATGGATCGTGATCGCCGTGGTCGTCGTGGTGCTCACGCTGACTGGGCAGTTCCGGCAGCAGCCCGAGCTCGCCGGCACACAGGGACGGCTGCTCTCGGCGCCTCGCTCCTGACCACGCGAACCACTTGACGCTCACCGGCACCCACGGTTGGCTGAGGCCATGGAATCCACGCCAGCAGCATGGTCGAATGCCGACGCCTATCTCGCCGACACGCTCGTCGGGCACGACCCTGCGCTCGAGCTTGCCCTCGAGGCGCAGCGTGCGGCGGGTCTCCCCGAGATCGAGGTCGCGCCGGTCGGCGGCAAGCTGCTGAACCTGCTGGTGCGGATCAGCGGTGCGCGCAGGGTCCTTGAGATCGGCACGCTCGGCGGGTACTCGACGATCTGGCTTGCCAGGGCCGTCGGCTCCGGTGGCCGCGTCGTCACGGTCGAGGCGGAAGCGGAGAACGCGGCGGTGGCGCGCGCGAGCATCGACGCCGCCGGCGTGGGCGACCGCGTCGAGATCCGCATCGGCAGGGGAGCAGACGTGCTGCCGACGCTGGTCGGCGGATTCGATCTGGTCTTCATCGACGCCGACAAGGAGTCGAACACGATCTACCTCGACTGGGCCGCGAAGCTCGGCCACCCCGGCACGGTGATCGTGCTCGACAACATCGGCAGGGAGGGCGAGATCGTGCGCGATGACTCGACCGACTCGAAGGTCAACGGCACGCGCGACGGACTTCGGATGCTGGGGGAGGACCCCCGCTTCGATGCCACCGCGCTGCAGACCGTCGGGGTCAAAGGGTGGGACGGCGTGGCGCTCGCGATCGTGGTGTGACGGCATCGGTCGAGGCACCGGACGCGAGCGGGCGGCGAGCTAGACTGGGCGCGGATCGACGACGCTCCACACACACCTTTCCCTGAACAAGGAGCACATCAGTGGCACTGATCGAGGCTGTAGGCGCACGCGAGATTCTCGACTCGCGCGGAAACCCGACCGTTGAGGTGGAGGTGCTCCTCGACGATGGCATCGTCCAGCGCGCCGCCGTCCCCTCCGGGGCATCCACCGGCGCATTCGAGGCGTACGAGCTGCGTGACGGCGACAAGAGCCGGTACGGCGGCAAGGGTGTGCTGAAGGCCGTCGAGGCTGTCATCGACGAGCTCGGCCCGGCACTCGAGGGCGTCGAAGCCAGCGAGCAGCGCATCGTCGACGAGATCCTCAACGAGGTCGACGGCACCGGGAACAAGAAGCGTCTCGGCGCCAACGCGATCCTCGGCGTGAGCCTCGCGGTCGCCAAGGCCGCAGCCGACTCGGCAGACCTGCCGCTGTTCCGCTACCTGGGCGGCCCGAACGCGCACGTGCTGCCGGTTCCGCTGTTCAACGTCATCAACGGCGGCGAGCACGCCGACAACGGCATCGACATGCAGGAGTTCTTCCTCGCCCCGATCGGTGCGGACACCTACTCCGAGGCCCTGCGCTGGGGCGTCGAGACGTACCACGTGCTGCGCGCCGAGCTGAAGGCCGCCGGCTACGCGACCGGCCTCGGCGACGAGGGCGGCTTCGCCCCCGACCTGCCCAGCAACCGCGAGGGTCTCGACTTCCTGGTCAAGGCGATCGAGAAGGCCGGCTTCACGCCCGGCACCGACATCGCGCTCGGCCTGGACGTCGCAGCGACCGAGTTCTTCAAGGACGGCGTCTACCGTCTCGACAACAAGGACTGGGACGCGGAAGCGCTCACCGAGTACTACGTCGGTCTGGTCAACGACTTCCCGATCGTCACGATCGAGGACGCACTCGCTGAGGACGACTGGGACAACTGGAAGCACCTCACCGACGTGCTGGGCTCCAAGGTGCAGCTGGTCGGCGACGACCTGTTCGTCACGAACCCGGAGCGCCTGGCCGAGGGCATCAAGCGCGGCGTCGCCAACTCGCTGCTCGTGAAGGTCAACCAGATCGGCACGCTCACCGAGACGTTCGACGCGGTCAGCCTGGCGCAGCGCTCCGGCTACACGGCGATGCTCTCGCACCGCTCCGGCGAGACCGAGGACACCACGATCGCCGACCTGGCCGTCGCGACCAACGCAGGTCAGATCAAGGCTGGTGCGCCTGCTCGCAGCGAGCGCGTCGCGAAGTACAATCAGCTTCTGCGCATCGAGGAAGAACTGGGCGATGCAGCGGTCTTCGCCGGTCGCTCGGCGTTCCCGCGCTCGCAGGCCTGAGCACAGCTGAGACAGTAGGCGCCGCACCGGATGCGGCATTGACGGAGGAGGAGCCGTGGCACGACGACCGGCTCCTCCTTCGGCGTCTCCTGGCGTATCGGGGTCTCCGGCCGCAGGGCCGGCGAAGCGCGCGAAGCTCACGCGCACGCCTCGCCCCAGAGGCGGACAGCGCGACAGCGCGCCACGCGTCGACGTTCGTGAGTGGGCCTCCGGCATCCGCCTGTCCGCCTTCTCGGTGATCATGCTGTCGCTGGTCGTGCTCGGGGCCTGGGTGCTCGTGCCCACGCTCGGCACCTTCATCGACCAGCGACAGAAGATCGCGGCCCTCGAGGCATCGGTGCAGGTCAGCGAGACCGAGATCGCTGCGCTCGAGAAGGAGCGCGAACGCTGGCAGGATCCGGCGTACATCACGACGCAGGCGCGCGAGCGCCTCTATTACGTCAAGCCCGGTGAGGTGGTGTATCTGATCGACAACGATCTGGGCGCCGCGGCGCTGCCACGCGAGCAGGACCCGGTGAGCGACACGCTCGAGGAGAAGCCCTCCGACTGGATGCCGCAGCTGCTGCGCACGCTGACCTCGGCCGGGTTGAGCGACACCGCCGCCGTCACCCGCTGAGTGGCCGCGCGGAGCGGATTCCCGGTCTGCTCCCGTACGCTGGTGGGGTGACCACGCCGCCTTTCCCCGCCCCGACGTCCGCCGAACTCGCCGTCGTCTCGGCCCAGCTCGGTCGCCAGGTCCGCGGCGTCGTCGGCATCGCAGCCCGATGCGCGTGCGGCAACCCCACCGTCGTGTCGACCGCTCCTCGGCTGCCTGACGGCACCCCGTTCCCCACGTTCTACTACCTGACGCATCCGGCAGCCACCGCGGCGATGTCGACGCTCGAGGCGACGCAGGTCATGCCGGAGCTCGCCGCCCTCCTCGCCGAGGACGAGACCGTCGCCGCCGCCTATCTCGCCGCACACCAGGCGTACCTCGCCGACCGCGCGCAGTTCGGCGACGTCGCCGAGATCGATGGCATCTCCGCCGGCGGCATGCCGACGCGCGTGAAATGCCTGCACGCCCTCGCCGGTCACGCACTGGCCGCAGGACCCGGCGTCAACCCGATCGGCGACGAAGCGCTCGCCCGTTCGTCCTGGACCCCGGCAGAGTGCCGCTGCGACGACCCCGGAGCAGCGCTCCGCGACGAGTCGGCGACGGCGGTATGACCGCACGACGGATGCTTCGCAGCGCGGCCGCCATCGCAGTGGTGGCGGCATCCGTCCTGCTCATGGGCGTGACCGCACCGCCCAGCACCGGGCCGGTGCCGGATGACCCGAGCGACCCGACCCGCGCCTCCGAGTACTGGCTCGACGGTGCCCGCATCCGCGAGGCCTGGCAGACGACCCGCGGCAAGGGCGTGACGATCGCCGTGATCGACACCGGCATCGGCAAGGTGCCGGAGACGTTCGGCGAGGCCGTCGTCGGCGGCACGGATGTCTCAGGCACCGGCACCCCGGACGGCCGTACCCCGCTCGGCGCACTGGACGGCAATCACGGGTCCTGGGTGGCCTCACTCGCCGCCGGACGAGGAGCCGCGGACGGCACCGGCATGATCGGCGTGGCGCCGGAGGCGAACCTGCTCTCGATCTCGGTCGGATTCGGCGCCGCGGCGGCCGTCCCGTTCACGGAGCAGGTCGCGAAGGGCATGCGCTGGGCCGTCGACAACGGCGCTGACATCATCAATCTCTCGTTCACGACGAACACGCTCGACTGGGACGCGAGCTGGGACGACGCATTCCTCTACGCCTTCGAGCATGACGTCGTCGTGGTCGTCGCGGCTGGCAACCGGGGGAGCGGCACCAGCATCATCGGGGCGCCGGCCACGATCCCCGGCGTGCTCACGGTCGGCGGCGTCGACCAGACCGGCACCGCCAGCATCGAAGCCTCGACGCAGGGGATCACGATCGGCATCTCGGCGCCCAGTGAGGGCCTGCTCGGCATGTCGGCGGACGGCAAGCTCGCCTCCTGGCGAGGCACCAGTGGCGCAGCCCCGATCGTTGCAGGGATCGCGGCCCTCATCCGCTCCGCGCATCCCGACCTGAAGGCCAACGACGTCATCAATCGGATCATCAAGACGGCGATCCCCGTGGACGGCGCGATCAAGCCGCAGGATCCGCTCTACGGGTACGGACTCGTCGATGCGGCTGCCGCGATCAACGCAGTCCTCCCCTCGGTCGACAAGAACCCGATGGGTGACCTCGCCGAGTGGATCCGCCTCTACCGCCGCGCCGCGACCGAGCCGCAGCCGGAGGCTTCGGTTACGCCGGTGCAGGTGCCTCCGCTGCCAGACGCGGATGCCCCGACGGAAGCCGGTTCCCCGCTCCTTCCCAGCGCTGATTCACTGCGCTACGGTACCCTGCCGCTCATCGCCGTCACAGTCCCTGGTATCCTGGTAGCGCTTGGCGTCACCGCTGCTGCCCGGCGCATCCGATCGGCGCGCGCATCTCGCACGCCGCAACCCTGACTCCAAGGAGTTGTCCCCCTGTGCCCAAGATTCTGATTGTCGGTGGCGGCTACGCCGGTTTCTACACCGCGTGGAAGCTCGAGAAGCACCTCCGCAAGGGTGAGGCCGAGGTCACCATGGTTGACCCGCTGCCGTACATGACGTACCAGCCCTTCCTTCCCGAGGTCGCTGCCGGTTCGATCGAGGCCCGCCACTCCGTGGTCGCGCATCGTCGTCACCTCAAGCGCACCAATGTGGTCACCGCGAAGGTCACGAACATCAACCACGCCGAGAAGGTCGCGACGATCACGCCGCCCTCCGGTGAGCCGTACGAGTTCGCGTACGACCAGATCGTCGTCACCGCCGGTGCGGTGTCGCGCACGTTCCCGATCCCGGGCATCGCCGACAACGCGATCGGCCTGAAGACGATCGAAGAGGCTGTCGCGATCCGCGACCGCGTCATGTCGAACTTCGACAAGGCGGCATCGCTGCCCGCGGGACCCGAGCGCGACCGTCTGCTGACCGTCGTCGTCGTCGGCGGCGGCTTCGCCGGCATCGAGGTGTTCGCCGAGCTGCGCTCGCTCGCCTCCTCGCTCGTGGGCAAGTACCCGCAGCTGCGCTTCGAGGACACGCACTTCCACCTCATCGAGGCGATGGGCCGCATCATGCCCGAGGTCTCGCTGCAGACGAGCGAATGGGTGCTCAAGGACCTCGCCAAGCGCGGCGCCAACGTGCACCTCGACACGCAGCTCACCAGCGCGATCGACGGCAACGTCGAGCTCTCCACCGGCGAGATCATCCCGACCGACGTCATCGTCTGGACTGCCGGCGTCATGGCCAACCCGACCGTCGTCCGTGGCGGCGACCTGCCCGTCGAGGAGCGCGGTCGCATCCAGACCCGTGCCGACCTGCGCGTCGGCACGCCTGAGGCATTCGTCGAGGGCGCCTGGGCCGCCGGTGACGTCTCGGCTGTCCCCGACCTGTCCGGTGGCGGCGTCGGCGGCTTCTGCGTGCCGAACGCGCAGCACGCTGTGCGTCAGGCGAAGCTGCTCGCGAAGAATCTCGTTGCGGTCCTCCGCGGCGAGGACCCCAAGGAGTACTTCCACAAGAACCTCGGCGCGGTCGCTGGCCTCGGTCTGTACAACGGTGTGTTCCAGTCCGGCAAGATCGCGCTCAAGGGCTTCGTCGCCTGGGTCGCGCACCGTGGCTACCACGGCCTCGCGATGCCGACGTGGGAGCGCAAGTTCCGCGTCGTCTGGGGCTGGTGGAACAACCTGTGGCTCGGCCGCGATCTCGTGAACCTCGAGACCGTGCAGAACCCGCGCTACGTGTTCGAGGAGTTCGCCGCTCGTCCGCGTCCGGCAGCTGACGCTCCGGCCGCACCTGCCGCGAAGGCTCCTGCTGGCGCGAAGGCTCCCGTTGCCGTCAAGGCCCCCGCCGCTGCGAAGACTCCGGCCGCCGTGAAGGCCGAGCCGGCCAAGAAGGCTCCGGCGAAGAAGGCACCAGCCAAGAAGCCCGCTGTCGCGGACGCTCCCGGCGAGGCGACGACCGACCCGGCAGAGCACGCAGCTGTGACCGAGGCTGCTGCCAAGTAGTCGCGCGCTCGCACGCATCGAACGGCCCCGCGCAGCTGCGCGGGGCCGTTCGTCGTTCGCACACGCTCCAGTTCGCACACGATTCATAGGTGACCTCGCTACCGTCGTCACCAGCAAGGGGAGTACTCCCGTCTGCGGTGGTGTCGTCATTACGGACATGAAGTCGTGTCCCGGCCCACCGGCCCCTCGGGGCGGAGGAGACCTGGCGTCCGTGTTCACGGACCGCCACGGCATCCCCTCCTCGTCTCGATCACGCGGAGATTCCGTGGCTGTCCACTCGCCACAGAAGGAATCACCACCATGGCAAAGCTCTCCCGTCTGCTCGGCATGGCTGCGAAGGCCGTCGAGAAGCACCTCGCATCCGAGTCCGGAGACTCCGCACGGCAGGGCGGCACTCCCGCGCCGCGACCGGCGCAGAATCGGCCGTACAGCCCGCCGCCTGCGCGCTCGTCGTCGCGCGACGGCTACGCGCCGCCGCCTGCCGGATCGGCCGGAACCGCAGCCACGTCGGCGGTCTCGGATGCCGACCGTGCGGCGATCGCCCGCTACGACTACCTGCTGCAGACCTCCGACCCGCACCGCGTGGAGCAGATGCACCGTGAGGCGTTCGAGCGGCTCACGCCAGCGCAGCGCGCGCAGGTGCAGGAGCGGATGCAGGCGGAGCTCGCCCCTGGTGAGCGTCCGGCGTCTGCCTCGGCACACGACCTCGCGCGTGCGGCCGGCCGTACGGAAGCGGCTCGTCCCGGGCGGATGCGTTCGCTGCTGTCGCGCGTGCGGGGCGGCGGAGCGGGCGGACGCATCGGCGGTGCCGCGGTCGGTGGCGCTGCGGTCGGCGTGCTCGGTGCGGTCGCCGGCGGTGCGGTGCTGAGCTCGGTCGCGGGCCCCCTGCTCGAGCAGGCCGCGGGCCTCGGCGTCGACTTCGATGCGCTCGCCCAGGGACTCGACGTCGAATCGCTCCTGCAGGGCGTCGACGTGGACGCGCTCGCTGGCGGGTTCGACGCCGAAGGCATCACGGGTGCTGCCGAGGGCGTGCTCGGCTCGGCCGGCGAGGCGGTCTCCGGCTTCGGCGAGACCGCGAGCGGTTGGGGCGAGAAGCTCGGCGACCTCGGCATCCCCGGCATCCGCGATCTGTTCGGCAAGTGACCGACCCGTCATCGGGGAAGCACAGGATCGGTTCATCCGGCTCGTCTAGCATGGGCGGACAGCCCCAGACAGAGACGAGCCCGTCATGAGCCCCGCCACTGCCATCACCACCAGCGCCGACCACGGCTTCACCGGACTGACCGGTTTCGCCGCCGATATCCTCACCGCCCTCGGTGACATCGGAGTCGGCGTCCTGGTGTTCATCGAGGTCCTGATCCCGCCGATCCCGAGCGAGGTGATCCTGCCGTTCGCCGGCTACCTCAGCCAGAGCGGCGAGCTGAACCTCGGCTGGTTGATCTTCTGGAGCACCCTCGCGTCGTGGGTCGGCGCGATGCTGCTGTACTGGCTCGGCGCTGCGATCGGGATGGAACGGGCGATCCGCTTCCTCGCCGCGACGCGGTTGGTGAGCCGTTCCGACCTCGACCGGGGCGCCCACTGGTTCGCGCGCAGTGGCGCGTGGACGGTGCTGGTCGGACGGATGGTGCCCGGTGTGCGGAGTCTCATCTCGATCCCGGCCGGGGCGTCACGGATGGGGCTCGTGCGCTTCAGCGTGTACACGATCATCGGCAGCGGCCTCTGGAACGCGATGCTCATCGGTGTCGGCGCCGCCCTTGGTACCCAGCACGAGAAGCTCGAGCAGTACCTCGGGTACGTCGACTACGTGGTCTACACGGCCATTGCCGTCGCACTCGTGGTCCTCGTGACCCGCCGAGTGCGCGAGGCCAGGACACCTCGGACGCAAGCGGCGCGTGCGGACGCCGCCGCGATCGATCGGATGAGTGACTGACGCCTCGGATGCGAGTGTGCCCCCGCTGGGACTCGAACCCAGACTGAAGCGATTTTAAGTCGCCTGCCTCTGCCATTGGGCTACGGGGGCGTGGTCCTGGTCAGCCTAGCGGGGTCGCCTCGATCGGGTCCGGCTCGAAACCCGGTGCCGCGAGGGGTGAATCTCGGTGCCCCACGCCGTATGGTGGGGGAGTGCTCGACCTCACCGCCGATCTGAGCCCCGCTGCGGCTCGTCCCGTCGTCGCTCCCGAGTGGGACGACCCATCCCGATACTGGAGCCGGCTCTCCGCCGCGACCGGTCATCTGCCGGCGCCCGTCGCGGTCATCGACCGGGAGGCCCTGCGCTACAACGCGATGGATCTGCTGGTGCGCTCCGGAGGTCTGCCGATCCGCGTCGCGTCGAAGTCGGTGCGCGTGCGCGCCGTGCTCGACGCCGTGCTGGCGCTGCCCGGCTACCGCGGCATCCTCGCCTTCACGCTCGCCGAGGCGCTGTGGCTCGCGCAGGACCACGACGACATCGTGCTCGGATACCCGACCGTCGACCGGGCGGGGCTGGAGCAACTCTTCGGCGACGAGCAGGCTGCGCAGCGCATCACCCTGATGGTCGACGACCCGGTGCACCTCGACCTGATCGACAGCGTCGCCGGTCCCGGCTCGCGCCCTGAGCTGCGCGTGGCGATCGACGTCGACGCCTCGTGGCGATCGGCACTCCTCGGGCACATCGGTGTGCGTCGCTCCGCGCTGTTCAGCGCGGGCGAGGTCGCTGCGTTCGCACGCCGAGTCACCGCACGACCCGGCTTCCGCCTGGTCGGTCTGCAGATGTACGACGCGCAGATCGCCGGCCAGGGCGATGACGCAGGGCCGGACGCTCCGCTGATCCGGATGGTGCAGGCCCGATCGCGCGCAGAGCTGCGAGAGCGGCGTGCCGCCATCGCCGATGCAGTGTCCGCGGTGACGCCGCTCGAGTTCATCAACGGCGGCGGCACCGGCTCGCTCGAGTTCACCGGCAGCGACGAGTCGCTCACCGAGGCGAGTGCGGGGAGCGGCCTGCTGGGCGGGCATCTCTTCGACGGGTATCGCTCGTTCCAGCCTGCGCCGGCATCCGCATTCGCCTTCGACGTGGTGCGCAGGCCGGCGTCCGACATCGCCACGGTGCTCGGCGGTGGATGGATCGCCTCGGGTCCCGCCCTCGCGTCACGGCAGCCCCGGCCGGTCTGGCCAGCGGGACTGCACACGCTGCCCCGCGAGGCTGCAGGCGAAGTGCAGACGCCGCTGCAGGGTCGAGCGGCGACCGGTCTCGGCGTCGGCGATCGCGTCTGGTTCCGGCACGCCAAGAGCGGAGAGCCTGCCGAGCGCATCGACAGCTACCATCTGGTCTCCAGCGACGAGGTCATCGACGAGCTTCGAACGTATCGCGGCGAGGGGAAGGCCTTCCTATGACGCGGATCGGCGGCACCTGGCAGAACTGGGCGCGTTCGGCATCCGTCCGCCCGTTACGGGTCGAGCGGCCACGCACCCCGGAAGGCGTGCAGCGTGCCGTGATCGCGGCCGCGGCGCACGGACTGCCCATCAAGGCCGTCGGCGCCGGGCACAGCTTCACCGGCATCGCGATCGCGCCGGGTGTGCTGCTGGAACTCGACGACATGCAGGGGCTGGTATCCGCCGACAGCGCCAGCGGACGCGTCACGCTGCTCGCCGGCACCCGGCTGCACCGCATTCCCGCGCTCCTCGCGCCGTACGGACTCGCGATGGAGAACCTCGGCGACATCGATCGGCAATCCATCTCCGGTGCGATCTCGACCGGGACGCACGGCACGGGCGCCGGGTTCGGCGGCCTCGCGGCGCAGGTCGTCGGCGTCACGCTGGTCACCGCGGCCGGCGAGTTCCTGCGCATCGACGAGACCCGCAACAGCGAGATGCTTCCGGCGGTCGCCCTGGGGCTCGGTGCCCTCGGCATCCTCGTCGAGGTGACGCTGCAGTGCGTGCCGGCATTCGTGATGCACGCGATCGACGAGCCGGTGCCGCTCGACGAGGTGCTCACGACGCTCCCGGCGCGCGTCGCGGAGTACGACCACTTCGAGTTCTACTGGTTCCCGCACACCGACGTCGCGCTCACCAAGCGGCAGTCCAGGTTGCCCGAATCGACCAAGCGTCGTCCGCTCCCCGTCGCAGGCAGGTGGATCGACGAGACGCTGCTCTCGAACGGCGTCTACCGCGCCGTGTGCGCGACCGGCCGACTGACGCCGGCCATCACACCGCCGTTCAGCAGGCTCGCCGTGAAGCTCACCGGCGATCGCGAGTACACGGATCACTCGCACCGCGTGCTGACACAGCATCGAAACGTGCGCTTCCGCGAGATGGAGTACGCGCTGCCGGCCGAGAACGTCGAGCCGGCGTTCCGCGCCGTGCAGGAGCTGATCGCCCAGCGCGGCTGGCGGATCGAGTTCCCGATCGAAGTGCGATTCGCCGCCGAGGACGATCGCTGGCTCTCGACCGCGCACGGCCGTGCCAGCGGGTACATCGCGGTGCACCGGTACTGGCGCGCGGATCCGACCGTGTACTTCGAGGCCGTCGAGCAGATCATGCTCGCGCACGGCGGTCGACCGCACTGGGGCAAGCTGCACACGCTCGAAGCCGAGCGACTGCGCGAGCGCTACCCGAGATTCGATGACTTCCTGGCTCTGCGAGACCGCCTCGATCCCGAGCGTCGGTTCACGAACCGATATCTCGAGCGGGTTCTCGGCGCCTGAATGCTCCGCAGAGCCGATATCGGTCGTCACGCCCAGTACACGTGCAGACAGCGCCGATAGGATGAGACAAAACGAGGAAGGGTGGGCCTCTGATGGAATGGCTTGTGCCGGTACTGATCGTTGTGGGTGTGATCCTGCTGGTCGGGATCTACCTGTGGGCGACGTACAACTCCCTCGTGCAGCTCAAGATTCGCGTCGATGAGGCGTGGAGCGGCATCACGGTGCAGCTGAAGCGGAGAGCTGATCTCATCCCCAATCTCATCGAGACCGTGAAGGGCTACGCATCGCACGAGAAGGCGGTGTTCGAGAACGTCACGCGCGCTCGCGCTGAGACCATGAACGCGAGCGGCCCAGCTGACGCAGGCATCGCCGAGGGTCACCTGCAGCAGGCGCTGCGTTCGCTCTTCGCGGTCGCCGAGGCGTACCCGCAGCTGCAGGCCAGCCAGAACTTCCTGCAGGTGCAGCAGTCGCTGGTCGACACCGAGGACAAGGTCCAGGCGGCACGGCGCTTCTACAACGGCGGAGTGCGCGAGCTGAACACGAAGATCAAGGTTTTCCCGAACAACCTGTTCGCAAAAGGCCTCGGCTTCACCGAGCGCGAGTTCTTCGAGGTCGCCGACAGCGGCGCGATCTCAGAGCCACCGCGAGTGCAGTTCTGACGCAGACCACCCGATCGCGCTGACCGTCACCAGACGGTCAGCGCGATCGCTGTCTCCGTGAACGTGGCATCGCCGCGGACCATCCAGGAATCCGTCCGATAGGTCGTGGTGCGAGCGGCGCCGTCTTGTCCGGTGCCGGTGACCGTCGCGACGAGCACGCCTCCGCCCGCGGTGAAGCCGGTGCGGGAGAGCGCGAGCGACGGCAGGGTCTCGATGCGGTAGCTCACGTCGGAGACCTCGCGGAACTCGGTGCCCCAGGGGATTCGGATGCCGCAGCCTGCCGGCTGCTCGCCACCCTTCGCCGTGCACGCCTCGAGATGCTCGTCGAGCGCCGCCTGGGCTGCGTCGGTGGCCGCGTCGCGGAGCTCGACGTCGAGTTCGGCCGCCACGCTCTCGCCGGGGAGCACGGCAACCGAGGCAGTGCCATCGAGCAGGTCGTCCGGCGCGGCCAGGAGGGGATAGCGCGCAGGGAGGAGCGGGATGCCGTCATCGGCCGCGAACACGGCGTCACCGACCGCAACGAAGGCGCCCGCGTCGGGAACGGCGGTCAGCGTGCCGAGACCGGAGGAATCGATCCGCCATCCGACATCCTCTCGGGTGAGTGTCAGCGTCGCGCTCCGAGTCTCGCCGTCGAGCTGGAACGAGACGTCGACGGTCGCAGTGTTCCCGCGCTGGTCGACACCCCCGACCGAGCCGTTCGCGATGTACGCCGTCGCCCCCGAGAACGCCGCGGCGGCCTCGTCCGAGATACCAGGACCGGTCGAGTCGACCGCGTTCGCGTCACCGGACTCGAGCGCATGCAGGTACGCGGTCGCGGTGTCCTCCGCTGTCGCGGGGCTGTTCGACGACTGCCAGAGCCAGATCCCGGCGGCCAGCAGCAGCACGGCGGCGATGCCGACGCCCAGCAGCCACGCACCGCGGCGGCTCACGGCGTGCGCTCGCTCATGTGGACGTGACGCAGCACCGAACCTCCGCCCAGGCCGACGAGGGCGCGGTGCACGGCATCCGAGGCATCGCCCCAGCCCGATACCGAGACGTGCTCGAGGCCCTGCCATGACGCGGCCAGCGCCAGCTCGCGTGCGATCGGCTCGGCGTCTTCCGGACGCGCCTGTGGCTCCCACCAGGCCGACTGCACCTGCAGGGTCGAGCGCGAGCGGTCGGCCTTGAGGTCGACACGGGCGACGATGCGGTCGCCGACGAGCACCGGCAAGGAGTAGTAGCCGTAGCGCCGCTTCTCGGCCGGCACGTAGATCTCGATGCGGTAGTCGAGCTCGAAGGCGCGCAGCGCGCGGTCGCGGAACCACACGACTGGATCGAACGGGGTCAGCAGAGCGGCCGCGTCGACCCGACGGGGGAGCACCGCATCCCGGTGCCGCCAGGCCGGCAGCGGGCGGCCGCCGCGCTCCCAGCTGCGCACCTGCACCGGGATCAGTTCACCGGCATCCGTCAGCTCCTGGATCGACTGCGCGATCGCGGCCCTGTCACGGATCCGGTAGTAGTCGGCGAGGTCGGATTGCGTGGCCACACCCGATGAGCGCGCCGCGCGGGAGATCAGCGTGCGGATGGCCTCTGCGCGGGGAATCTCGCGCGCGCGGACGGCGTCGGGGATCACGTCCTCCGCGAGGGCATAGGTGCGCTCGAAGCCCTTGCGACCGCTGATCGCGACGTCGCCGGTACGCCAGAGGTGCTCCAGCGCGAGCTTTACGTCGTCCCAGTCCCACCAGGTGCCGCGCTCGCGCGGCGCATCGGCGCGGAGGTCGGCGGGGCGCAGCGGACCTCGTGTGCGCAGCTCGTCCTGCACCCACTGGAGCGTGCGGGCGTTGCTGCTCATCCAGGAGTCTTCGCCGGCCCAGCGGCGGCGGAAGTCGTCCATGCGGAACTGCCAGAGCGGCCAGTCCTCGAGCGGGATGAAGGTCGCCTCGTGCGCCAGGTACTCCACGTAGTGCGTCGTGCGGGACAGGAAGACCCGGTCGAGCAGCGCGGGATCGTACGAGCCGAGGCGGGAGAAGAGCGGGAGATAGTGCGACCGTGCGAAGACGTTGACGGAATCGATCTGCAGGACTCCGAGGCGATCCATGACCCGATGCACGTGACGAGCTGACGCCGACGTCGGGCGAGCGCGGGTGAATCCCTGGGCTGCGAGCGCGATGCGTCGCGCCTGCGCGGCGCTGAGGGTTTCCGTCACGTCGGCCAGCGTATCCCCGCCCGCCGACATCCGAAGGTCGGTCCGGACACGCGCCGGTACGCGCCGACATCGATGCGTCGAACGGCATACGGCGGCGACGTAGACTTGGGCGATGAGCGATGAGCGGCGATCCTGGCTGACACAGCTGTTCCGTCCGCGCCTCGAGCCGACCGATCAGACCGTGACGACCGAGGCGGATGAGGCTGTTCCGCTGCCGCTCCGCATCACCGCCGGGTACGCCTGGCGGCTGCTGCTGATCGCGGCGGCCATCGGCGTGTTCATCTGGCTCGTGATGCTGCTGAAGCTCCTGGTCATCCCGCTGATGGTCGGCATCCTGATCACTGCGCTCCTGTGGCCCGTGTTCGACCTGATGCTGCGGCACCGCTTCCCGCGCTGGCTCGCGATCGCCATCTCCCTGCTCGGCACGGCCGCGATCGTCTCCGGGCTGGTCTGGCTCGTGGTCTGGCAGGTCCGGCTCGAGCTGCCCAAGGTGCAGACGAGTTCGGCCCAGGCCTTCGATCAGTTCCAGGTGTGGCTGCATGACGGGCCGCTCAACCTCTCCGACACCCAGATCTCCGACTACCTGCAGCAGGGCCTCGACTTCCTCAACGAGCAGGCGCAGGCCCTGTGGACCGGTGCGCTCGCGATCGGCACGACCGTGGGACACGTCGCCACCGGCGCTGTGCTGTCGCTGTTCATCCTGATCTGCCTGCTCGCAGACGGTGCCGGCATCTGGCGCTGGACCGTCAAGCTGTTCCCACGCAAGGCCCGTCCGGCGGTCGACGGCGCAGCCCGCAACGGCTGGGCGACGATCGTGAACTACGCCAGGACACAGCTGTTCGTGGCGACGATCGACGCGATCGGCATCGGTCTCGGCGCGTTCCTGCTGCAGGTGCCGCTGGCGCTTCCGGTCGCCGTGCTCGTCTTCCTCGGCTCGTTCATCCCGATCGTCGGTGCAGTCGCCACCGGCGCGATCGCGGTGTTCCTCGCGCTCGTGTACAACGGTCCATGGATCGCGCTGTTCATGCTGCTGGTCGTGCTGGCCGTGCAGCAGATCGAGGGTCATATCCTGCAGCCGATCATGATGGGCTCCGCAGTGAAGGTGCATCCGCTCGCGGTGGTCCTCGTGGTCGCGGGTGGCGCGATGATCGCAGGCATCCCGGGCGCGCTGTTCGCCGTGCCGCTGGCGGCATTCGTGAACGTCTTCGCGGTCACGGTGGGTTCGGGGTCTTGGCGCACCGGCGTCGGACCCAGTGGAGATCTGATCTGGAGTACAGTGCCGCGCGAGCGGCGACGGAGGAATCGATGAGCGCAGTCCCCAGCCTGACCGAGTTCGAGCACGCAGCTCAGAGTCTGGCTGAGGTGATCTCGCACACGCCGACGCTGCCCTCTCGAGCCCTCTCCGACGCCCTCGGGGTGCCGGTGGTGCTCAAGATGGAGAACCTGCAGCGCACCGGCTCGTTCAAGATCCGTGGCGCCGCGTACCGCCTCTCGCGCCTGAGCGCGGAGGAACGGGCGCGCGGCGTGGTCGCAGCATCCGCCGGCAACCACGCCCAGGGCGTCGCACTCGCCGCGCAGGCGCTCGGCATCTCGGCGACCATCTTCATGCCGCTGGGCGTGCCGGTGCCGAAGCTGCTCGCGACCCGCGGCTACGGCGCCGAGGTCGTGCTCGAGGGCGAGACCGTCGCGACCTCGCTGCGTCTCGCCGCCGAATACGCCGAGCGCACCGGAGCGGTGCTGATCCCGCCGTTCGACCACCGCGACGTCGTGATCGGGCAGGGGACGCTCGGACTCGAGCTGCTGGAAGACGCACCCGACGTCGACACCATCGTCCTCGGCATCGGCGGCGGGGGCCTGATCGCCGGCGTCGCCGCAGCTGTGAAGGCTCGTGCCGCCCAGCTCGGACGCACGGTGCGGATCATCGGTGTGCAGGCCGAGAACGCGGCTGCCATGCCGCCGTCGCTCGCGGCCGGGCACCCGGTGGACATCGTGACGCGGCCGACGATCGCCGACGGCATCCTGGTCGCACGCCCCGGCGCGATCCCCTTCGACATCATCAAGGAGTATGTCGACGAGGTCGTCACGGTCTCGGATGACGATCTGGCGCGCGCGATCCTGGTGCTGCTCGAGCAGTCGAAGGTCGTCGTCGAACCGGCCGGTGCCGCCGGCGTCGCCGCGATCCTCGCAGGCAAGATCTCCGCGACCGGCACGACCATGGCCGTGCTGTCCGGCGGGAACATCGACCCGCTCCTGCTGCAGCGCGTCGTCTCGCACGGACTCGCCGCATCCGGCCGCTACCTCACGATCCGCATCCCGCTGCCGGACCGGCCAGGCCAGCTCGCCAGGGTCTCCGAGCTCATCGCCGAGGCCGGCGCCAACGTGATCGAGGCCATGCACACGCGGCACGGCCACGGGCTGCAGATCAGCGACGTCATCCTCGAGCTCAGCGTCGAGACGCGTGGGCCGGAGCATTCGCAGCACACGCTCGACACGCTCCGCCTGGCGGGCTTCGAACCGTTGGTCGTCCCGGACTGACCCGTCGACAGGCTCAGGACCGTCGACGGGCTCAAGAACTCAGAACGTGAGAACGCCCCTCCGACATCGGTCGGAGGGGCGTTCTGCTGCTGCGGCCGTGTTCAGCCGGTGTAGGTCTCGACGTTCACGATCTCCACCGCGATGGAACGTCCGTTGGGAGCCTCGTACGACGACTTCTCGCCGACCTTGAGCCCGAGGATGGCCTGTCCGAGCGGGCTGGCCTCGCTGTAGACGTCGTGGTCGCTGCCGGCGGCGATCTCGCGGCTTCCGAGCAGGAAGACCTCTTCGCCACCCGCGACGATCGCGGTGACGACCGTGCCCGGCTCGACGACGCCGCGGCTGGCAGGCGCCTCGCCGACCTTCGCGGTCTTCAGGAGGCTCTCCAGCGTGCGGATGCGCGCCTCCTGCTTGCCCTGCTCGTCCTTCGCGGCGTGGTAGCCGCCGTTCTCCTTGAGGTCGCCTTCTTCGCGGGCGGCCTCGATGCGCTTGGCGATCTCGTCGCGTCCCGTGGTCGAGAGGTGTTCCAGCTCGGCGACGAGCCGGTCGTACGCCTCCTGCGTGAGGAAGGGAACCTGAGCATCAGTCGACATGACGAAGCTCCTTCTATCCTGATCCCGGCCGCGAACCGCGGGGGATATGCCAAGACGCCCCGGCTCTCTGCCAGGGCGTCATCTGTCTGCGGTCAGTCTAGGCGACCCAGCAGGTGTTCACCAAACCTGTCGTCGCCTCGCCGACGGTCGGGATGGTGGCGGCGACGGCCTTCGAATGGCTCTCTCCTGCGGCGATCTCGACGAGCTTCCACCCGACGACGCCGAACTCCTCGTCGAGCGCTTCGACGATGCACACGACATCCTTGCCCTGCACGCCCGTGACCTGGAAACGCACGTCGACGGTGTGCTCGTCGACGAGGTCGTACCCGAGGTCGTCGGCGTCGACCGAGCTCATGGACTGCGCGACCGTCATCCAGCCGAAGGCCCCGACCAGGAGCACGGCGATCGCGATGCCGATGATCCACGGCGTCCGGCGTCGCCGGGTGCGGCCGTATCGGTCGTCAAGCTGTGCTGCTGTCGTCACGGTTGGGGTCTTCCGGTCGTTAGGCTGGTACTTCCAGGTTATGCGACCTGCGCACGAAAGGCCGACACATGCTCGCTCTGACCGAGACCCCGATGCCGACGCCCACCATGACGGTGGCACCGGAGGCCGTCTCCCCGGGGTTCGTGGGCTTCGCGGTGATCGTGCTGCTCGTGATCGCGGTCATCCTCCTGATCTGGGACATGAACCGTCGTATCCGCCGGGTGCGCTACCGCGAAGAGGTGCGTGACGAGCTCGACGCAGAGGAGGCCGCACGCGCAGCCGACGAGGCCACCGAGACCGATGCGGACCTCCCGATCGTCCGCGAGGGCGACGACGACCCGGATCCGCGCACGACCTGATCGAGCAGCACGCCCGCAGGGTCACGCCGTCGTGATCACGCCCCCAGTGATGGCGACAGCGGGGCGAGCGTGATCAGCAGGCACGCGGTCCAGTGGCAGAGGAACGCCAGCACGGTGCAGACGTGGAAGATCTCGTGGAAGCCGAAGTGGCCCGGCCACGGGTTCGGCTTCTTCATCGCGTAGACGATCGCGCCGCCGGTGTAGAGCAGGCCGCCGATGATCACGAGCACCATCATGGCGACGTTGGCCGCGAGCAGGTCAGCCATGAACATCACGGCAGCCCACCCCATCAGCAGGTAGAGGGCCACGTAGAGCCAGCGCGGCGCATGGATCCAGAAGACGCGGAACAGGATGCCGACGACGGTGCCGCCCCACACCAGGCTCAGGAGCAGTGTGCCCTTCTCGGGCGGGAGCGCCAGCGTCGCGAGCGGCGTGTACGTCCCGGCGATCAGCAGGAAGATGTTCGCGTGGTCGATCCGCTTCAGCAGCAGTTTGACGCGCGGGCTCCAGTCGAAGCGGTGATACAGGGCCGAATTGCCGAACAGCAGCAGCGAACTCGTCATGAAGACGGCTGCCGCCCACTTCGCCGCGCCACCCTGTGCCACGATGATCAGCACGATTCCGGTGACGAGCGCGACCGGGAACGTGGCGGCATGGATCCAGCCGCGCCAGGTCGGGCGGATCTCGACCGCCGCAGCCTCGAGGAGCGGCAGCTGGGGGAGGTCGGGTTCCGAGGGCGCTGGTGTGGTCACGAGGCCCACTCTATGCCGCACCTCATGCCGGGAGAGGCACATACCCCACAGCTTCCGCACCGTCGGAAATCGTCGCGGCACGGTAGCGTAGGGAGGTGATTTCACGCGAGAGCCAGGGGCGAGGGCCGCTGTATCGGCTCTACAGCAACCGGCTGCGTCGGCAGCTGGACGGAGCATCCGTCCCTCATCACGTGGCGATGATGATCGACGGCAACCGCAGGTGGGCTCGCCAGCTCGGCTACAGCACGGCCGCGCACGGACACCGTGCGGGTGCGCTGAAGATGCGCGAGTTCCTCGGCTGGTGCGATGAGCTCGGCGTGCGGGTCGTCTCGCTGTATCTGCTCTCGAGCGACAACCTGCGAAAGCGCGATTCCGCCGAGCTCGACGACCTGATCGAGATCATCGCAGAACTCGCCGAGGCCCTGTCGAAGGAGGGGGATTGGCGCGTCAAGCACGTCGGCCGCTCCGACATCCTGCCGCCGGAGCTCGCGCGCGTGCTGGCCGACGCCGAGGAGCGCACGAAGGACCACACCGGACTGCACGTCAACCTCGCGGTCGGCTACGGCGGACGCCATGAGATCGTCGACGCCGTGCGCAGCATCCTCGTCAAGCACGAGGCGTCCGGGGGCACGATGGAGGATCTCGCGGCCCACCTCACCCCCGAGATGATCGGCGAGCACCTGTACACGGGTGGGCAGCCCGACCCGGATCTCGTGATCCGCACGAGCGGCGAGCAGCGGCTCAGCGACTTCCTGCTGTGGCAGAGCGCGCACAGCGAGTTCTACTTCGTCGAGGCGCTCGGCCCCGACCTGCGCCAGGTCGACTTCCTGCGCGCGATCCGTGACTACGCCGACCGAGATCGCCGCTTCGGCCGCTGAGGCGGAGCCCGGTGTCGCGGTCGTGGCGCACGCCGGCACCGACGCGAGCGCGCTCCAGCTTCTCGACGACGCACTCACAGCATCCGGAAACGAGACGTTCACGTTCGCGTAAGAATTCGCTGGCGTGTCGAGGCGTGGATATGGCGGCGACTGGTCGTAGCTTCGAGGCATCGGGCAAGGAGCCCGGTCGAGTCGGCCAACAGGATCGCGACTCGTGGCCCCAGGTCGACTCGTTCTCAGGCGGGGATCATCCCCGGGTCGGGAGTGGGTCGTGACCACACGTACAGCGCAGCAGTCCACCAGCACCGCGCAGCAGTCCACCCGTAAGACGACGAGGCGGGCGTCATCCGCGGATCCGGATCAGGATCTGCGGACCTACGTCCTCGACACCTCGGTGCTGCTGAGCGATCCACAGGCGTTCTTCCGGTTCGCGGAGCACTCCGTTGTGCTCCCGGTCGTCGTGATCTCCGAGCTCGAGGGCAAGCGGCACGACCCTGAGATCGGCTACTTCGCACGCCAGGCGCTGCGGCACCTCGACGATCTGCGCATCGAGCACGGTCGCCTCGACTTCCCGGTCGAGGTCGGCGAAGGCGGCACGCTCCGCGTCGAGCTCGCGAACACCGACTCCTCGGTGCTGCCGGCCGGCATCCGTCTCAGCGACAACGACACCCGCATCCTCTCGGTCGCGATGCACCTGTCCCAGGACGGGCAGGACGTCACGATCGTCTCCAAGGACCTCCCGATGCGCGTCAAGGCGGCGTCCCTCGGCCTTCGTGCCGAGGAGTACCTGGCCGAGCAGGCGGTCGACTCCGGGTGGACCGGGCTCACCACGCTCAACCTCTCCGGCGACGACATCAGCGACCTGTACGAGAGCGAGGTCGGGATCAGCGAGGACGCTCGTGGCCTCCCGATCAACACGGGGCTGATCATCCACTCCGAGCGCGGCTCGGCACTCGGCCGCGTCACGGGCGACGGCGAGTACCGATTGGTGCGCGGCGATCGCGACATCTTCGGCATGCACGGGCGGTCCGCCGAGCAGCGCATTGCGATCGACCTGCTGCTCGACCCCGAGGTGGGCATCGTCTCGCTCGGCGGCCGTGCGGGGACCGGGAAGTCGGCGCTCGCGCTGTGCGCCGGTCTCGAGGCCGTGCTGGAGCGTCAGCAGCAGAAGAAGATCATCGTCTTCCGCCCGCTGTTCGCCGTCGGCGGCCAGGAGCTGGGCTACCTCCCGGGTGACCAGGGCGAGAAGATGGGGCCGTGGGGACAGGCGGTCTTCGACACGCTCGGCTCGGTCGTCTCGGGCAACGTCGTCGAAGAGGTCATCGAACGAGGGCTCCTCGAGGTGCTGCCGCTCACGCACATCCGCGGACGCTCGCTGCACGACGCCTTCGTGATCGTCGACGAGGCGCAGTCCCTCGAGCGCAACGTGCTGCTGACGGTGCTCAGCCGCATGGGGCAGAACTCCCGCGTCATCCTCACGCACGACGTGGGCCAGCGCGACAACCTCCGGGTCGGTCGCCACGACGGCATCGCGAGTGTGATCGAGACGCTCAAGGGACATGACCTGTTCGGGCATGTGACGCTGATGCGCTCCGAGCGCTCCGCGATCGCCGCCCTCGTCACCGAGCTCCTGGAGGGCGGAGAGCTCAGCTGACGGAGCCCGATCTGCGGGGCGTGTCCCGATCTGCTGACTGATCCAGAGGAAAGGTCAGCAGATCGGGGCATGGTCAGCTGAACGGGTCAGGCACGGTCCCGAAGGCGGGTCAGGGCGGCAAGCACGGCCGCCTGGACGGTGGGCCAGTCATGGACGACCTGCGCATAGTCGAAGCGCAGGGTCTCATACCCCAGGGCGGATGCCGCGGCATCCCGGGCCAGATCCCTGTGACGCATCGTCGCGCCGTCGTGGTTCTCCTTGCCGTCGACCTCGAGGATCAGACGGTTCCCGAGCACGAAGTCGACTCGACCGACTCCCTGGATCCGCACCTGGCAGTCGAGTCGGATCCCGAGCAGGTGCAGCCTCAGACGGAGGAGCGACTCCAGGCCGCTGTCGGCATCCGTCCGTGCCAGATCCATGAGCCAGCGAGCGGATGCCGGGATCGACGCCCGCAGGCGCGAACGGGCAGCGTTCGTCAGCAACCGGAGATGCAGTGCGGATTCATACGCGGCGAAGAACGCCTCATCGCCGGCGCACCGCAGGAAATGCGCAAGGGCCACTTCGATGGAGACGCGTCCGAGTGGAGGGCGACCCCCGCGGGAGAAGTGCGACACACAGGCGCAGTCGTCGTGCGGGTGGGCATGACGATCGGCGCCGAGCCAGACGTGCGGCACGATCGCGGGGGAGAGCACCCAGACGTGCAGCAGCTGCAGCACGCTCGCACAGGTCAGGGCGCCGCCGTGAGCGGTCGCCGCACGGACCTGCGCCGAGATCGTGCCGGCAGCGAACACCCCGTCCCTGATCCGCTCGATCTCTCCGCGCTGCACCGCTCGCGACAGCGCGCGTCGCGTGAAACCGAGCGTCTGGAGGTGGGTGCCACGAGCGAGGCCGCCGAGTCGTCGGATGGTGTCTGAAGCCGAGAGCATTCCAGCAGGATGCGCGGCCCGGGGCATCCGCTCGGTCCTGTTCCTCGCTCTCTGTGCACAACTCGGCCCGCCGCCCACCTGTGCAAAACGCCCCGATCTGCTGACTGTGTCCCGTTCTGCTGACCATTCCTCTGGAACGGCCAGCAGATCGGGACGATGTCAGCAGATCGGGGCGTCTGCTCAGGTGTGGATCAACCCGGGTGGGTCATCGACAGCAGGTCGAGCTTCTCGTCGAGCTGCTCGAGCGTGAGGTCGCCGCGCTCGACATAGCCGAGGTCGATCACGGCGTCGCGCACCGTGATGCCCTGGGCGACCGAGTGCTTCGCGATCTTCGCCGCGGCCTCGTAGCCGATCAGCTTGTTCAGCGGCGTCACGATCGACGGGCTCATGCCCGCGAAGGATGCCGCGCGGTCGAGGTTGGCCTGCAGGCCGTCGATCGTCTTGTCGGCGAGCACGCGCGAGGCGTTCGAGAGCAGTCGGATCGACTCGAGCAGTGCGGTGCCCATGACAGGGATCGCGACGTTCAGCTCGAAGGAACCGGATGCTCCGGCCCAGGCGACCGTCGCGTCGTTGCCGATCACGCGGGCGCAGACCATCAGCACGGCCTCGGGGACGACGGGGTTGACCTTGCCGGGCATGATCGAGGAGCCGGGCTGCAGGTCGGGGATGTGCAGCTCGCCGAGACCCGTGTTGGGGCCGGAGCCCATCCAGCGCAGGTCGTTGTTGATCTTGGTCAGCGAGACCGCGATCGTGCGCAGGGCGCCGGAGGCCTCGACGAGACCGTCGCGGTTGGCCTGCGCCTCGAAGTGATCCTTGGCCTCGGTGATCGGCAGCTCGGTCTCGGCCGCGAGCAGCGCGATGACCTTCTGCGGGAAGCCGAGCGGCGTGTTGATGCCGGTGCCGACGGCGGTGCCGCCGAGCGGGACCTCCGCGACACGGGGGAGCGCCGACTGCACGCGCTCGATGCCGAGGCGGATCTGGCGGGCGTATCCGCCGAACTCCTGGCCGAGGGTGACGGGCGTTGCATCCATGAGGTGGGTGCGACCGGACTTGACAGCGGTCTTCCACAGCTCGGCCTTGGCCTCGAGGGCGACCGCGAGGTGGTCGAGCGAGGGGATGAGCGTGTCGATCAGTGCCTGGGTCACCGCGATGTGCACCGAGGTCGGGAAGACGTCGTTCGACGACTGCGAGGCGTTCACGTGGTCATTCGGGTGCACGGTCGAACCGAGGACGCGGGTCGCGAGCGTCGCGAGGACCTCGTTCATGTTCATGTTCGACGAGGTGCCGGAACCGGTCTGGTACGTGTCGACCGGGAACTCCCCGTCGTGCGCGCCCGAGGCGACCTGGTCTGCCGCCTGAGCGATCGCATCCGCGATCGCACCGTCGAGGGTGCCGAGTTCCTTGTTCGCGAGCGCTGCAGCCTTCTTGATGCGGGCGAGGGCTGCGATCTGCGTCGACTCCAGCCCCTTGCCCGAGATCGGGAAGTTCTCCACCGCACGCTGCGTCTGCGCGCCGTAGAGCGCGTCGACAGGCACGCGCACTTCACCCATGGTGTCGTGCTCGATGCGGTAGCCCTGCGAGCTTTCGCCGCTGCGCTGGTGGCTGTCGGTCATTCTGATGCCTCCTGAGATTCGGGGTCGATGCCCACGGTGATGACGGGCACGGCCGTGCCCTCGGCGAGACGATAGTTGGCGCCGACGATGCCGAGACGGCCCTCGGCGACGGCGTTGCTGATGAGTTCGGAGGAGTGGAGCAGATCGGCGACGGTGTTGCGCAGGTGCTCGATGCCGACGAGCTCGGCGTCGATCTCGTCGACGGTCGAGCCCCCGCTCTCGGACAGGACCTTGCGCGCGGCCGGCACGATCGGTGCGATGAGCTTCCAGATGTGCGGCGGCAGGGGGGCTGCGTCGATGGCGGTGCCGTCGATCGCGGCGCGCACCGCGCCGCAGGAGTCATGCGCGAGCACGACGATCAGCGGCACCTCGAGCACGGCGACCGCGTACTCCAGGCTCGCGACGATCGACTCGCCGATGACCTGGCCGGCGTTGCGCACCACGAACAGGTCGCCGAGGCCGAGGTCGAAGATGATCTCGGCGGCGAGTCGGGAGTCGGAGCATCCGAACAGCGTCGCGACCGGGTTCTGCGCGGCAGCGAGGTCCTTGCGACGAGCCACATCCTGGTTCGGATGGCGGGGCTCGTCTGCGACGAAACGGCGGTTGCCGTCCTGCATCTGGGCCCAGGCGGCCGCGGGGGTGAGGGCGTGCGTCATGATGCCTCCGAGAGTTCGCGGATCTGCGGGATGAGCGTCTCGGCCAGTTCCGCAGTGGACGCGGCGGACCGTGAGCCGTAGAGGAGCACGTAGTCGTCGCCGGCCTGCGTGCCGATCGCGTAGCTGACGTTCTGGTTCGAGGTGGCGCTGCCGGGCTTGAACACGTCCCATTCGACGCCGCCGATGTTCACGGTGTCGGTCGGGGCGATGCCGTTGAGCTTCTGCGGCGCCCAGGAGGAATCCGCGTCGAAGGCCTGCGCGAGCCGGACGAATCCGCGCTCGTCCTCGTCTGCCGGGGCCAGCGTGACGTTCCAGACCACGGTCGCACCGCTCTCGAGCGCTGCGGCGTTCACGCGCCAGAACGTGTCGGCCTCCGGCACGATGACCGGACTGTCCATGGTGGACTCGACGTCTGCAGCGATGCCGGCGACGTCGATCACCTTCGCGGTCGTCGGCTCGCCGCGAGGCACGGCGAACACGATCACCACGACGACAGCGAGCGTGACCAGCAGCGCGGCGACGAGGCTGCGCATCGTCTGGCTCGAGCGGTACGCCTTGCTCGATGCGGCCTTGCGTGCTGCGGTCTCCTCCGGCGTCTCGGGACGGCCGAGCTCGGCGACGATCGGGGCTGGCTTGTTCATGCCTCAGCCTCATCGGATGCCGAGGAGCGAGCCGCGTCGAGCCGGCGCTTCGCGCCGAGGAGCCACTCCTCGCAGCGGGCCGCGAGGGCCTCGCCGCGCTCCCAGAGGGCGAGCGAGTGCTCGAGCGTGGGGGAGCCCTGTTCGAGCTCGGCGACGACCTTGACGAGTTCGTCGCGAGCGGCCTCGAACGACAGGGTCTCCACTGGGGTGTCGTTCAGCGCGCTCACTCGTCCATCCTACGGCGTGCGGCTGACAGTGACGGCTGTCGCATGCACGCGCCGGACGAGGTCACGACTGTTCGGCGATCTCGCCCTCCGAGCGGGCCGCGAGCGAGCCGCGATCGACCGTGATGGTCAGGGCGCTGCCGGTCGGAGCGTCCGCCGCATCCCGGAGGATCACGCCGCCCTCGAGGTGGGCGATCGCGTAGCCGCGGGCGAGTGTTGCAGCGGGGGAGAGCGCGCGCAGGGAGGCTCGCAGCTCGCTGGTGCGCCGCCCTGCGAGGTCGAGCTGGCGCGTCACGGTGTCGCGGCCGCGCGACAGCAGCAGCCACAGCTCGTGGGCGCGGGTGTCGATGATCGGTGCGGGAGAGCGCAGCACCGGGCGCGACCGCAGCTGCTCGAGCTGCGCGATGTCGTGGGAGAGGCGCTGCGTGAGCCGTGTCGTCGCGCGTGATCGCAGCTGGGCGATCAGCGCTCGCTGCTCGCCGACGTCGGGGACGACGCGCTTGGCGGCATCGGTGGGTGTGGAGGCTCGCAGGTCGGCGACGTCGTCGAGCAGCGGGTGGTCGTTCTCGTGGCCGATCGCGCTGACGACAGGAGTGGATGCTGCGGCGACGGCACGAACGAGGCGCTCGTCGCTGAAGCCCAGGAGGGTCTGCGGATCGCCGCCACCGCGGGCGATGATGATGACGTCGACCTCGGGATCAGCGTCGAGTCGTGCCAGGGCGGCGAGCGTGTCGGGGACACATCGGTCGCCCTGCACCGCGGCGTACTCGGTGCGGAAGCGCACCTGCGGCCAGCGCAGCTCGGCGTTGCGGTGCACATCCTTCTCGGCATCCGATCGCTCACCCGTGATCAGTCCGATGACGTGTGGGAGGAACGGCAGACGCTGCTTGCGGGCCGGGTCGAACAGGCCCTCCCTGCGCAGTTGGGCTCGGAGCTTCTCGAGTCGCTCGAGCTGATCGCCGAGGCCCATGTGCTTCATGGCGGACACCGCGAAGCTGAAGTCCCCGGACTTCACGAAGTAGTCGGCCTTGACCGCGGCCACGACATGATCGCCGACCGCGAGGTCGGACGGGATGCGGCCGCGCACGCTCGACCAGATGCGGATCGAGATCTGCGCGTCGGACTGCGTGTCCTTGAGTCGAGCGAAGACGTTGCCGCCGCGCACGTTCCACGAGGTGATCTCGCCCTCGACCCAGACCGTGTTCCAGCGGGCGATGAAGTCGCGGATCGTGCCGTTCAGGCGTGCGACCGAGGTCGGCGCGTCTGCCGTGGAGTCGCGCGGCGCGACGGCATCCGCCGGGGGAGTCTCGCCCGGGGCGGTGCTGGCTTCGAAGGCTGTCATCTATCGCGTCTCGTCCTGCTCATGCTCGTGCTTCCCGGCCCTCGGAACGGGGCGGCGGGCACCCAGGCCCTTCCAGGAGAAGCGCCGGTAGAATCGAGGGGTGACCTCGACTGTCGTTCATCTCCCTGCCCCCCGCATCCCACGAGTGCGCGCGGCGTCCGGGCGGCTTCAGGATAACCCCGTCGTCGGACAGAAGCGGGTTCTGCTCGCCGCTCCGCGCGGATACTGCGCCGGCGTCGACCGTGCGGTCGTCGCCGTCGAGAAGGCGCTCGAACGCTACGGCGCCCCTGTGTACGTCCGCAAGCAGATCGTGCACAACATCCACGTGGTGACCGAGCTCGAGGACAAGGGTGCGATCTTCGTCGAAGAGGTCGACGAGGTCCCCGAGGGAGCACACGTCGTGTTCAGCGCGCACGGCGTCTCGCCGGCAGTCGTGAACGCGGCATCCGACCGCGGACTGCACGCGATCGACGCGACCTGCCCGCTGGTCACCAAGGTGCACCGCGAGGCTGTGCGCTTCGCCCGAGACGACTTCGAGATCCTGCTCATCGGCCACGAGGGCCATGAGGAGGTCGAGGGCACCGCGGGTGAGGCGCCCGATCACGTGACGATCGTGAACTCCCCGGACGATGCAGACCGCGTGCAGGTCAAGGACCCGTCGAAGGTCGTGTGGCTCTCGCAGACCACGCTCTCGGTCGACGAGACGATGGAGACGGTGAACCGTCTGCGCACTCGGTTCCCCGAGCTGCACAACCCGCCGTCCGACGACATCTGCTATGCCACGCAGAACCGCCAGGTCGCGATCAAGAAGGTGGCTGCTGCCGCTGACCTCGTCATCGTCGTGGGCTCGTCGAACTCCTCCAACAGCGTTCGCCTGGTCGAGGTCGCCCTCGAGTACGGCGCCAAGGCCGCGTATCGCGTCGACTATGCCGAAGAGGTGCAGCAGGAATGGCTCGACGGCGTCGAGACGGTCGGTGTCACCAGCGGTGCCTCGGTGCCGGAGGTGCTCGTGCGCGAAGTGCTCGCGGCGCTGGACGACGCGGGCTACCGTGACGTCGAAGAGATCAAGACGGCTGAAGAGGACCTGATGTTCTCACTGCCCAAGGAGCTGCGTCAGGATGCCTCGGGGCAGCGCGACGCACGCGCGCTGGGCGGACGCCCTTCCGGAGGAGGCGCGTAACGTTGAACGCCGCGGAAGCGGAACCGACGCTGATCGGATCGGTGCAACGGGCTCTGAGGCTCGTCGACATCGTCGCGAACTCGCCGCGACCGCTTCCCGTCAAGATGCTCGCCGCCATCACGGGGCTGACGCCCGGCACGACATACAACCTGGTGCGCACGCTGATCCACGAGGGGTATCTGACCTCGGAGCCGGACGGCCTCGTGCTGGGCTCCCGGTTCCCGGCCTTCCAGCAGGAGACGGACTCCCGCGGCGTCTTCCTCGCGCGGGTGCGCTCGGCCCTCCGCGAGGTCACCGATGAGGTCGGTGCGACCGCCTACCTGTCTCGGTACGACGACGGCGAGATGCATCTCGTCGACATCGTGGATGCGGTGCACAACCCTCGCGTGGAGCTGTGGGTGGGGCTGCAGTCGAGCGCGCACGCGACCGCGCTCGGCAAGCAGATCCTTGCTGAGCTCCCGGACGAGCATCGCCTCGACTACCTCTCCAGGCACCGTCTCGAGGAGCTGACGCCGCGCACCATCAGCAATCGCCGCACGCTGCTCACTCAGCTGGAGCACTCGCCAGGGTGGGTCGTCGACGAGGAGGAATACGCGATCGGCGCCACCTGCGTCGCGGTACCGGTGCTCGCCCCGAACCTCACGGCATCCCTCGCGATCTCACTCCCATCCGACCAGGCCGTCGTGAATCGGGCGCTCGTCACGAAGCTGCAGCGCTCGGCCCGCCGGCTGTCGCTGCAGCTCGGTGCGCATTCCTTCGACACCGCGGCACTGGCCGGCGAGTTCACCATCTGAAGAAACCGGGCTGGTGGAGCGCTGGTCGCCTTCCCTATGATCGGGCATGTAGCGGTCTGTGCAAACGGCCCTATTGGTCGACGGATTGTCCCCAGCTCTCCGTGACCTACTTGGATGACGAGCGTCCCCAGCGCTTTGAGTCCGCGGCCCCGAGGAGTCCCCAATTCTCCGGGGCCGCCATTCGTTTCCGGCATCGCCTGCTGAGAACCGCGCAGAGCAGGTGCGGTTAGCATGGCGAGATGACCGATCAACGGCCCCAGTACGGCGAACTCGCGACACCCGAGGAGCAGCGCCGAGCCGCAGGGCTCCCGCCGCTCGGTGAGATCCCTCTGGCGCCTCCGGTGGTGCAGCTGCCACCGCCCGAGCCTGCGGCGCAGACGCCGAGTCTGAGTCGCTCGCGACCCGTCGACCGGTTCGTGACGGTCGGTCTGCTCGCCTACGGCCTCGTCAACGTCGTGGTCACGGGGCTGTCCTACCTCGATCTGCCGACGGTCATGAACGAGAGCATGAAGATCCTCGGGATCGACGGCGAGTTCTCGAACTTCGCGCAGGGCAAGCTGTGGGGCACGATCGCTGCAGCCCTGCTCGTGATCGGCTGGGCGCTCACCGCGGTGCTCTCGATCACGCGTCTGCGGCGAGGCAAGCTCACCTGGTGGGTGCCCCTCGTCGGCGCCGTCGTCACGATGGCGGTGGTCTCGGCGTGCATCGCGGTGCCGATGTTCAACGACCCGGCCTTCATGGCCTACCTGGAGCAGATGTCCGGCGGCTGAGCCGATGACATGAGAAGAGGCGCCCGGCTGATCAGCCGGGCGCCTCTTCGCGTCGATGAGCTCAGTGACCCATCGACAGGGTCAGTGACCCATCGATCAGCTCTTGGACTGGCCGTGCGAGCCCAGCTGGCGCGTGGACTCGACGACGCGAGCGGCCATCGCGGTCTCGGCGACTTTGCCCCAGGCGCGGGGGTCGTACTGCTTCTTGTTGCCGACCTCGCCGTCGACCTTCAGCACGCCGTCGTAGTTCTTGAACATGTAGTCGGCGATCGCACGCGTGTAGGCGTACTGGGTGTCGGTGTCGATGTTCATCTTGATGACACCGTTCGCGACCGCAAGGGCGATCTCGTCGTCGGTCGAGCCGGATCCGCCGTGGAACACCAGGTCGAGCGGCTTCGCACCCGTGTTGTACTTCGCGGCGACCTGCGCCTGGATGTCGCCCAGGAGTTCGGGACGCAGCTTCACGCCACCCGGCTTGTACACACCGTGCACGTTGCCGAAGGTGAGCGCGGCGATGTAGCGGCCCTGTTCGCCGAGGCCCAGCGCCTGGACGGCCTGGTCGACGTCGGCGAAGGTCGTGTAGAGCGCGTCGTTCGAGCCCTCGTGGGCGACGCCGTCCTCTTCGCCGCCCACGACGCCGATCTCGACCTCGAGGATCGCGTTGATGGCCTTCATACGGGGGAGGAGGTCCTTGGCGATCTCGATGTTCTCAGCGAGCGGCACGGCCGAGCCGTCCCACATGTGCGACTGGAAAATCGGGTTGCGTCCGGCCTTGACCTCTTCCTCGGAGGCGGAGATCAGCGGCTCGACGAAGCCCGCGAGGGCGTCCTTCGGGCAGTGGTCGGTGTGCAGGGCGACGGTGATCGGGTAGTTCTTGGCGACCTCGGTCGCGAACCGGGCGAAGGCCAGGGCGCCGGTGGCGCGTGCCTTGACGGTGTGGCCGGCGAAGTAGTCCGCTCCACCCGTGGTGACCTGGATGATTCCGTCGGAGCCGGCCTCGGTCAGCCCCTGGAGGACGGAGTTGATCGTCTGCGAGCTTGAGACGTTGAATGCGGGGTACGCGAAGCCGCCGGCCTTCGCGCGGTCGAGCATTTCGGCGTACTGATCCGGGGTGGCGACGGGCATGAGAACTCCTGCGTATAGGTGAGCCGGGACAGCTGTCACTCTATCGGGGAGTGCGATGGGATGCCGCAGTCCAGCGCGTCATGGCGGATGCGGCGTCCTGCCGGAATGTTAAGAAGCTCAAATCCTTCGTTCTGCGGGGAGTGAAAGGGGCCGATTCTGCGTGGTTCGATGGCTAGGCTGACGTCATGGTGAGCCTGACAGCAGATCTGAGTCCGCTTCGTCCCGACCGTAACCTCGCGATGGAGCTCGTGCGCGCCACCGAGGCTGCTGCGATCCGGGCCGTCCCCTTCATCGGCCGAGGCGCGAAGGAGGCTGCTGACGGTGCCGCCGTCGACGCGATGCGCGCATTCCTCGGCACGGTCGACTTCCAGGGCCGCGTCGTGATCGGCGAGGGCGAGAAGGACAACGCGCCGATGCTGTTCAACGGCGAGGTCGTCGGAACCGGCCGCGGACCGCTGTGCGACATCGCCGTCGACCCGATCGACGGAACCTCCCTGACGGCCGCCGGTCGCCAGAACGCGCTCTCGGTGATCGCCGTCTCCGACCGCGGCACCATGCTCGACGCATCGACCGTGTTCTACATGGACAAGCTGGTCACCGGGCCCGCCGGTGTCGGTGTCGTGGACATCCGTCTGCCCATCGGCGAGAACATCCGCAAGCTCGCGGGTGCGCTCGACAAGCCGGTTGACGAGATCGTGGTGTCGGTGCTGAACCGTCCGCGCCACGAGCAGCTGATCCAGGAGATCCGGGATGCCGGTGCTGGCACGCGCCTGATGAGCGACGGTGACGTCGCCGGCGGCATCAACGCCGCTCGCCACGATGCCCGCACCGACATGTGCGTCGGCGTCGGCGGCAGCCCTGAGGGCATCGTGACCGCCTGTGCGATCAAGGCGCTCGGCGGGCACATCCAGGGCCGCCTGTGGCCGCGTGACGACGACGAGCGTCAGCGGGGCATCGACGCCGGTCTCGACATGGATCGCGTCTACGAGGCGGACGATCTGGTCAAGGGCAACAACACGATCTTCGTCGCCACCGGTGTCACCGACGGCCAGCTGGTCGCCGGAGTGCGGCGCGAGCGCGGCTATGTGTACACCGAGAGCGTCGTGCTGCGTGGCGCATCCGGCACGCTGCGCCGCATCGCCTCGGAGCACCTCGTCTCCAAGTGGCTGTGACGGTCATCGCTCCCGTCTCATCCTGACGCGTCGCAGAGGCATCGTTACCGACCCGGTATCGCCTCTGACAGTGCTGGTCCCCTCTTTCCGGCGACCCCGTGTGACAATTGTGACTGGGTTTGTCGCCGTCGCGGAGCCCCCAGGCACCGCGGGCAGAGGAGGACGAACAGATGACAACGCAGCAGACGCGTGGCTCCAAGGCCGCACCGACCAAGATCGTGACGACGAACACCGGACGCATTCTCCGGGTGAGTGCAGACGTGGAGCAGGGCGTCGCCGTCCCTCCCGTCGCTGTCGCGCCGGCGCCGACTGCGGTCGATCCCGCCCGTCGTGCCGATGTGCTGTTCCGCGTCCGCCGGGATGAGGGGCACGAGATCAGTTCCTGGTGGATGATCGGTGCGTTCCTCGCGACCAGTGGCCTCGTCATCCTGCTGCTGAGCGGCGTCCCCGGCATCGCCTGAGGTCCGCTCCGCTCATCGGCGGCCCCGTCAGTCGGTCGTGGCGCTGCGAGCAGCTGTGTCGTCACTGTCGAGCAGCCGACCACGGATGTCTCCGACGTCGGCGAGCAACGCTCCCTGCGCATTCTCGATCGTGTCTTCGTGCCCCGTCTCAGAAGCCGGTCCCGGCTCAGTCGTGTCGACGAGTTCCGGCGCCGTGAACTTTCGCGCCGGCGCTGTGACGGGCTGTGGTTTCGCGTCGAGTGCCGATGAATCGATCCCGGGGAACTGACGCGCGGTCACGAGCACCCGGTTCTCGAGTGAGCCCGCGAACTTGTTGTAGCTGTCGACCGTGCGCTCGAGCGCACGCCTGAGGTCATCCGCGTGTCCGGCGAGAACACCGAGGCGGTCGTAGAGCTGTGTGCCGAGCGTGAGCAGCGCGCGCGCCTCGGTCGAGACCTCCTGCTGCGTCCACGTGTACGCGACCGTCTTCAGCACCGCCCAGAGATTGACCGGTGAGGCCAGGGCGACCCGGCGGCTGAACGAGTAATCGAGCAGGGTCGGGTCCTCATCGATCGCCGCAGCGAGCAGCGACTCGCTCGGCAGGAAGCAGATCACGAACTCGGGACTCGCGTCGAGACCCGACCAGTACGCCTTCTTCGAGAGCGCATCGACATGGGCCCTGACGGCTTTGACATGCCGCTGCATGAGCGTGCGTCGCTGCGCCTCGTGCGCGTCGCCCGCCGGCAGCGCCGAGGCTTCGAGGTACGCGTCGAGCGGCACCTTGGCGTCGACCGGGATGGAGGCGCCTCCCGCGAGGCGGATCACCATGTCGGGGCGGCCCTGACCTCGGTCGGAGGCGATCGTCGCCTGCAGGTCGAAGTCCACGTGCCTGGTGAGTCCGGCGGCCTCGACGACGCGCCGAAGCTGCGTCTCGCCCCAGACGCCTCTGGTGGCCGTCGAGCGCAGCGCGCCAGCGAGCGACTCCGTGGTGGCGCGGAGGGCCTCATCGGACTCCTGCGCACGACGCAGCTGCTCGGCGAGCGTGCCGAACTGCTCGTGACGCTCCTGCTCGATCGTGGCGACCTTGCTCTGCATCTGCTGCAGGCTCTCCCGCACCGGGGCGAGCGCCGTGAGCACAGCGTTCTGCTGCTGCACACGCAGCGCCTCGGCGCGCTGCTCGGCGCGCGAGTGCTCCACCGCATCGCGGTACAGGTCGTACTGGCGGTCGCGGTCGTCGCGGGCAGCTGCGAGCTCGGCCTCGGCGCGGGCGAGTGTGGCGGCTCCTCGTCCGGCGTGCAGGAACCAGCCCAGCGCGCCTCCGGCCGCGAGGGCCGCGAGCACGAGAAGAACGATCAGTGCAGCATCCATGTCCTCATGGTGCCTCAGGGGTCGGACATCCGCGGGATCGGCGCGGCGGGCCGGTCAGCCAGGCAAGCCCAGGCGGGGCCGCTCAGGCGACAGCACGCTCCGGCACGCGAACCGGCGGCTGCGTCACGCGCAGGCTCAATGCCTCGGCGAGCTCATGCACATCCGCTGCGCCGACACGACGAGCGGAATCGATCACGATCTGCGCGCAGGCGCGAGCATCGGCCAGCGCGTCGTGGTGCGAGAACTCGGCGAATCCGGCTGCTGCGGCAGCGATCGGCAGCCGGTAGGAGTCGAGCTCGTAGACCTTCCGCGCTACCTGGAGACTGCAGAGCGAGCGGTAGGGCGGGCAGTCCCCGCCGGTGGCTTCGGACGCACGGCGAAGCACGTTCAGATCGAAGCCGGCGTTGTGGGCGACCAGCACGTCTTCTCCTGCGAACTCGCAGAGGCGTGAGAACTGCTCGGTCCACGTCGCTGCCGAGCGTACATCCGATGCCTGGATCCCGTGGATCCGCACGTTCCATTCCTGGAACACATCGTGGCCGGCCGGAGGCTGGATCAGCCATCCGGTCATGGCGACGACCTCGCCGTCGCGCACGCGCACGAGTCCGACGGAGCAGGCGGAAGCAGGGCTGGAGTTCGCGGTCTCGAAGTCGATGGCGGTGAAATCCAGGGGCACGTGATTCACTCTCTCCCGCGGATCCGGCACGGCCCGGAGGACTCGCCGTAGGCTGGCGACATGGCAGATGAGCGGGCGACATCTTTCGGCGCACGGGCTGGCGACTACGAGGCCGGACGCCCCGAGTATCCCTTCGCGGCGGTGGCCTGGATGCTCGAACCGATGCCGCATGGGTCGCGACGGATCGCGGACGTCGGTGCCGGCACGGGCAAGCTCACCCGCGCGCTGCTGGCGGCGCCTGATGCCGAGGTCATCGCCCTCGATCCCGATCCCGCCATGCTCGCGACCCTCAGCGTCTCGATCCCCGGCGTGCCGACGTTCGTCGGATCGGCGGAGCGTCTGCCGCTGCCGGATTCGAGCGTCGACGCGGTCGTGCTCGGCCAGGCATGGCACTGGGTGGAGCCGGTCGCCGCCTCGACCGAGATCGGCCGGGTCGTGCGCTCAGGGGGAGTGCTCGGGCTCATCTGGAACATCCGTGACGAGCGCAAGGAATGGGTGCGCCGGCTGACCGCGATCATGCACGGCAGCGCGGCGGAGGAGATGCTGGCCGCTGGCGATCCCGTCGTGTCGGCGCCGTTCGGCGCGCTGGAGCAGGACTCGTGGGAGTGGTCGCGCCCGATCACCCGGTCGCAGCTGCACAGCATGGCATCGTCGCGCAGCTACGTGATCACGGCCTCGGATGACGAGAAGGCCCGGATCCGCCGCGAGATGGACGCGCTGTTCGACGAGCTCGGCCTCGACGCCGACGACACGATCGAGCTGCCGTACGTGACGCGGGCGTTCCGTGCCGTCCGTGACTGAGCGCCGGACCCGCATCCTCAGCATCCGTGACCGGTAGACTCCTACCCCGTGGCTCTTACAATCGGTATCGTCGGCCTGCCCAATGTCGGCAAGTCCACCCTCTTCAACGCACTCACCAAGAACGACGTGCTCGCGGCGAACTATCCGTTCGCGACGATCGAGCCCAACGTCGGCGTGGTGAACCTGCCTGACCCCCGGCTCGACGCGCTCGCCGGGATCTTCGGCAGCGAGCGGATCCTGCCCGCCGCGGTGTCGTTCGTCGACATCGCCGGCATCGTGCGCGGAGCGAGTGAGGGCGAGGGCCTCGGCAACAAGTTCCTCGCGAACATCCGCGAGGCCGACGCGATCGCGCAGGTCGTCCGCGGCTTCGCTGATGACGACGTCGTGCACGTGGACGGTGCCGTGAACCCGGCATCCGACATGGAGACCATCAACGCCGAGCTCATGCTCGCCGACCTCGAGACCGTCGACAAGGCGATCGCGCGGTACGAGAAGGAAGTGCGCGGCAAGAAGATCGAGCCCGTCGTGCTCGAGACAGCCGTGGCCGTGAAGGATGCCCTGGAGCGCGGCGTGCTGCTCTCCGTCGCCGGCATCGACCTGACGCCGATCCGCGAACTCGGCCTCCTCACTGCCAAGCCTGTCATCTTCGTGTTCAACGTCGACGAGGCCGTGCTGACGGACGACGCGCGCAAGGCGGAGCTCGCTGCGCTCGTCGCGCCCGCAAAGGCGATCTTCCTCGACGCCAAGATCGAGTCGGAGCTGATCGACCTCGACCCGGAGGATGCCGCAGAACTCCTGGCCTCGACCGGTCAGGACGAGTCGGGCCTCGACCAGCTCGCGCGCATCGGCTTCGACACGCTCGGACTGCAGACGTACCTCACCGCTGGGCCGAAGGAAGCCCGCGCCTGGACGATCCCCAAGGGGTCGAAGGCGCCGCAGGCCGCCGGTGTCATCCACACGGACTTCGAGAAGGGGTTCATCAAGGCGGAGATCGTCTCGTTCGACGACCTCGTCGAGACCGGCTCTGTCGTGGAGGCCCGCGCCAAGGGCAAGGCACGCCTCGAGGGCAAGGATTACGTCATGCAGGACGGCGACGTCGTGGAGTTCCGCTTCAACAACTGATCGCGCTCTGATTCGACCGCCCGGCTGCACTGACTCTGCACCTTCTGCGTTTCGCGCGACGCGTCCACAGTCGGGTCGAGCTGGTCGGTGGATGTGCTGCGCACGCGGCATGCTCGACGCATGGGAATCAGCCGATGAAGCATCAGACCTCGAGTGATATCATCATCGATATCGATCGAGGAGGTGATCACTCGGTGGCATCGATCATCGTTCGTGGACTCGACGAATGGGTCAAGGAACAACTCGCCGCGCAGGCGAAGCGGCACGGACGTTCCATGGAGGCCGAAGTTCGCGACATTCTGACCAGGGCCGCGGAGCGACCCAACATCGGCGTGGCGCTCATGCATGCCGCCCAGCAGGTGGGTGGTGTCGATGACCTCGCTGTTCCGGAACGCACCGATGTCGCGCGCTCGGTGGACTTCGAGTGATCGTCCTCGACACGAACGTCATCTCGGAACTGTTCCGATCGGTCCCGGACCAACGAGTCGTCGTCTGGCTCGAAGCACTCACGGGAGACGTCGCGATCACCGCGGTGGCGCTCGCCGAACTGCTGGCCGGCGTCGGTCGACTCCCTGACGGCCGACGAAAGGATGAGCTGTCCGCTCGTATCGCCGCTGCAGTGGAGCCGTTTCGCGGCAGCCGTTCAATCCTGGCCTTCGACGACGCCGCAGCCGCCCACTACGCCGGTGTTCTTCTCGCACGCCAAGCCGCGGGGCATCCGATCAGCACAGCGGATGCGCAGATAGCCGCAATCTGTCTTGCCCAAGGTGCGACGTGCGCGACTCGCAATGTTCGGGACTTCGCAGGCACCGGGGTTGAGGTGCTCAATCCCTGGGGAACCGAGTCGTGACGTGGAAACCCGTGCACCTCGTCGCGTCATCGCTCCTCGGGCGGCCGCGGGGCGACTGGCTGCGAATCGCTTCGTCCCTCGTGCTCGTCGGGCTCGGGGTGGTCGGTCTGGGCGCCGTGCTGTTCTCGGGAGGATTCACCGTCCCGTTCGTCCTCTGAGTGCGGGTCCTCTGCTGTTGCACACGAAGCCCGCTGCACGCGAGAATGGCGGACAGCTGCTTGACGGTGACGTCGTGGAGCTTCATCAGACGAGACCCAGTCGCTCGTATGAACTCCACGAACAGGAACGCTCCGCATGACATCGGTCTCCACTTCGCCGCGCACCAACACGCTGGCGCTCGTCAGCTTCATCGCCGCGTTCATGATCCCCGTCGCCGGAACCATCCTCGCGGTGTTCGCGCTCCGCCAGCTGCGGACACCGGGGAACAGGGAGACAGGCGCCGGACTCGCCCGCTGGGCGCTCGTGATCGGACCTTTCGGCGCATTGATCCAGCTGATCTTCATCGTCGTCTGGATCAACGTGTTCTTCTCAGCTCTGAACGGGCAGCCGGTCGGCGGCTGAGGCTAGCAGCGAGAACCGCAGGATGACGCTCCACTCCTTCCATCTCGCCCGGATGCCGGTGCTCACCGCGGTCGGCGGGATCCTTCGTGCGCCGAAGGCGCCGGGACTCCGCCACATCGAGGTGCTTGCCGGGATGCAGCTCGGCGCCCCGGTGATCTCGACACGACGGATGCAGGTGCGCAGGGTCGCAGTCTTCGCCGAGTGGGAGGACGAGGCCGCCCTCGAGCACTTCCTGGCGCAGCATCGATTCGGGCGCGAGTTGGACAGGGGATGGCATGTCCGGCTCGAGTTCGTGCGCCGCTGGGGTGCAGTCCGCGAACTGGCTGCGCTGCCCGAGGCCGCAGGACGCATGGAACCGGACGAGCCGGTGGTCGCGGTCACGCTGGCCCGGATGCGGCTGCCGGAGCTCCCGCGGTTCCTCCGCTGGGGGCGCCCGGTGGAGCGCCAGGTGCGGGATCATCCCGAGACGACGCTCGCCGGTGCGGCGATCCGACTGCCGCGGACGATCTCGACGTTCTCGATCTGGACGAGCACCAGGGCGATGACCGGCATGGTGTTCGGCCGCGATGACGGAGCAGCCGCGCAGCGTCACTCGGGTGTGATGGCTGAGCGCGAGCGCCGCGACTTCCACCACGAGTTCACGACGCTGCGATTCCGCCCGCTGTCGGAGCACGGGGAGTGGGAGCGACGCGGCGACTATGTGCCGTGGGGCAGCCGAACTCAGTCCAGCTGATCGAGCGCGTCCTGCGCCTCGCTGACCACGTTCGCGGCGGCGGCGAGCTCCTCGGCAGTCGCCGCTGCCCGTTCCTCAGCGGTCCGCGCATCGGATCCGGCGTGCTCGGCATCCGCCTTCGCCTTCGTGAGCTCCGCGTCGAGCTCCTCGATGCGGGCCGTCAGTTCTTTCACGCGTCGCGCGGCATCCGAACGGCTCTTCTCGGCCTTCGTGTGGGTGCGCTCGGCCTGATCGCGGGCTTTCTCGGCCTCGCGCACCGCTCGCTCCGCCTCACGACGTCTCCGCCGCGCTCCGACCTCGTCGGCGGGCGCGGGCGGCGGTGTTGGAGCGTCCGATACGCCGCCGGCGACCACAGCGGCCAGGTCGATCGTCGACGAGGGCTCGAGTTCGCGGATGAGGCGGCCCGAGGCGACGGCGGTCGCTGCATCCTGGTCGAAGAATGCGGCGGAAAGCGTCTGCTGCACCGCATCGAGTGTCGAGGGTGTGATGCGCTCGCCGCGGGCCTTCGCCAACTCGGCGGCGCCCTGCGCGAGACGGCGAGTGAGTGCCCGTCGCTCCCTGCCGAGCTTCGCGAGCGTCGCGGCGTCGAGATCTTCCTGCGCCTCGCGCAGCTCCTCAGCGAGCTGCAGTGCCTCGCCGAGCTCGTCGGCACGCTCCCGCGCGAACACGTTGACGACCCAGGCGGCGATCGACGGTTTGCGCAGCGCCTTCACCTGCGCGGACAGTGCAGCATCCGCGTGCTTGGCCTTGGCGTTCCGCGCGGAGATGAATTCCTCCGGCGGGCCGCTGTAGAGCTCGGCGGCGATCGACTCCAGGGTCTCATCGGTCATCGTCATCCGCTCCTCCCGTGGTCGCTGCTCGTGCTGCGGCATGAGTCTACGGTCGCGCGCTCGCGGGAGCGGTCGCCGCGCGCCGAGCGTGAGAGCGCGGGCCCGTGGGACTCGTCCCAAAGATGCGACGCACAGAGAGGGACGGATACGCTGGAGTCGGCCGGTTAGGTCGTCCTCACTTTCTTCGCGGACGGCACCTGACGCGCCCGCTGCACCTGACACCCAACCTCGCGAGGAGACTGCTGAGAATGGTCGACACCCAGATCTTCGAACCCGATGGACGTGCGATCCCCTTCGTGGACGAGGGCGACGGACCGGTTCGGCTGGTGCTCATCCAGGAACGGGGCCTCTCCGCCGACGTGCTGGGCGTCGCGGCGCACTACCTGGCAGAGGAAGCAGGCTTCCACGTGCTCCGGGTCGGCCATCGCGCCGAGGCCGAGGCGACGCTCGACGAGCGCGTCGCCGACGTCCTCGCGGTGATCGATCACGTCGGCATGGACGATGCCTGGATCGGCGGACACGGATACGGCGGCACGATCGCCCGCTCGCTCGTCGCCGCACACGTCGCGCGCGCGAACGGGCTCCTGCTGCTCGGCGTCGAGGATGTGGACATCCCGGTCGCCCCGGCCATCCCGGTGCTGATCGTCCAGGGAACCGAGGACGACGAGAACCCCGCCGCGAACGCTGAGCGCCTGCAGGCCACGATGCCTGACCGCTCGAGCATCAAGACGATCGCCGGCGATCACCTGTTCCCGATCCACCACCCGATCGAGACGGGCGTGATCATCGAGGAGTACCTGGACTGGGACTGACCCTGTCGGTGCCGGAGCACCCTGCGACTGGCTGAGAACAGCGTGCCGGACTGAGAGGATGGTCTGATGACCGCAACGCTCGTCGCGCAGCACCTGGCAGGTGGCTACGGCCATCGCATCCTCTTCGAAGGTCTCGACCTGACCGTCGCGCCCGGCGATGTGGTCGGCGTCGTCGGTGTCAACGGCGCAGGCAAGTCGACGCTGTTGCGGCTGCTCGCCGGCGCGGATGCGCCGGCCGGCGGCATGATCTCGCTCGCACCGTCCGATGCCTTCGTCGGGTGGCTGCCGCAGGAGCACGAGCGGATCGAGGGCGAGTCGGTCGCGCAGTACATCGCGCGGCGTACCGGGTGCGCGCAGGCCACGGCCGACATGGATGCCTCGGCGGCCGCACTCGCGGACTCCTCGCTCGCGCCGGCCGGGGTCGACCCGGCTGACGCGTACTCCACGGCACTGGACCGGTGGCTCGCCAGCGGTGCGGCCGATCTGGACGAGCGCATCCCCGCTGTGCTCGCCGAGCTCGGCCTCGAGCTCGAGGGCGGCGCGGCGGAGCAGGCGCTGATGACCTCGCTCTCCGGTGGTCAGGCGGCACGTGTCGGTCTCGCCGCACTCCTGCTGTCGCGCTTCGACATCGTGCTGCTGGATGAGCCGACCAACGACCTCGACCTCGACGGGCTGGAGCGCCTCGAGGCGTTCGTCCGCGGCCTCCGCGGTGGCGTCGTGCTGGTCAGCCACGACCGTGAGTTCCTCGCCAGGGCGGTGACGCGGGTGCTGGAACTGGATCTCGCGCAGAACTCCCACCGCATCTACGGCGGCGGCTACGACGCGTACCTGGAGGAGCGGGCCACGGTGCGGCGCCACCTGCGTGAGAAGTACGACGAGTTCGCCGACAAGAAGGCGGATCTGGTCTCTCGCGCGCGGACGCAGCGCGAATGGTCGAGCCAAGGCGTGCGCAACGCGATGAAGAAGGCGCCGGACAACGACAAGATCCGTCGGAAGGCGGCGACCGAATCCAGCGAGAAGCAGGCGCAGAAGGTGCGGCAGATGGAGAGCCGGATCGCGCGGCTCGACGAGGTCGAGAAGCCGCGCAAGGAGTGGCAGCTCGAGTTCACGATCGGTGCGGCGCCTCGATCGAGCTCGGTGGTCTCGACACTGAGTGCTGCGGTGTTCCGGCAGGGCGACTTCACGCTCGGACCGGTGTCGCTGCAGGTGAACGCGGGGGATCGGATCGGCATCACCGGTCCCAACGGAGCCGGCAAGTCCACACTGCTGCGCGGGCTGCTGGGACGGCAGACTCCGACTGAGGGCTCGGCGAGCCGCGGTGCCAGCGTCGAGATCGGCGAGATTGATCAGGCGCGATCGCTGCTGGTCGGCTCGACACCGCTCGCCGACGCGTTCGAGGCGCTGGTGCCGGAGTTGGCATCCGGCGAGGTCCGCACCCTGCTTGCGAAGTTCGGCCTGCGCGCCGACCACGTCACGCGCGCGGTCGACGGACTCTCACCGGGGGAGCGCACGCGGGCCGCGCTGGCGCTGCTGCAGGCGCGAGGCGTGAACCTGCTGGTGCTCGACGAGCCGACGAACCACCTCGACCTCGCGGCGATCGAGCAGCTCGAGCAGGCGCTCGAATCATACGAGGGCACGCTGCTGCTCGTCACGCACGATCGACGGATGCTGGACACGGTGCGAATCGAGCGTCGCTGGCAGGTCGAGCGCGGCCAGGTCTCCGAGCGATAGGGCCTAGCGGCCCTGCCGCTTCTTGTAGGGCTTGGGCTGGCCCTTCACGATGGGCGCGCGCCCCTTGCCCTTCGACGCCTTCGCCTTGCCGCCGCCCGGTCCCTGCTGCTTCGGCGCGGGTGCTGGCGCGGCAGCGACCGTCTGCTGCGCCTCGACCAGCAGCAGCTCGCCGATCTTCGTCAGTCGAGTCGGGCTCTCGCGATGGATGACCGGATGCCCGACCTCCTCCTCGAGTTTGTCGATCGAGGTGTGCAGCGACGCCAGCGGGATCCCGAGCTTCTCGGCGGCACGTGGAAAGTGCAGCTCCTCGGCGAGGACCACGAAACGACGGAGCAGAGCGATCTTCACAGGAACCTTTCGACGACGCGCGGGGTGCGCGACGTCTTCCAGGGTACGCGGTGAGGGAGCGCTCAGATGTACTCGACGCCCACTTCGCGGTCGGACGCGGACACGACGGATGCCGCGGCCCATCGGGCCGCGGCATCCGGAAATCTGCGTCAGGCGACCTGCGGGAGGACCGCGAACGACACGGACCCCTCGTCGTCGACACCCGCATCGAGGATCTTGTCCTCGAGCGCAGTCGCCGCCGTCTCATCGAGGAACAGACGGGTGCCGGACACCTCGACGATCTGATCCTGCGGTTCGGGGTCGGAGGTGACCAGGACGGCGAGTCGTGCGCCGCCTCCCGCTTCCGCTGCGGGCGTGGAGTGGATGCGAAGCCCTGCTTCTGGCGTCTCGCTCTGACGGCTCACGAGCGTCGTGACGATGGCGGTGGCGTTGTCGGTGAGGGTGAGCATGCGCTCTCCTTCCGTTCGGGGCATGCCGCGGTCGCGACACGTCCGGGCAACGATGCCCCAGGTGGAGTCGGGCTTCAACCCCCTTGCGACGGTTCGGAGGAACCTCCTATGTTGCGAGTCGCTTGCGCATGAAGACCAGCTTGGTGCCGCCGCCGTCGATCCGGGCGCCGGGCGGCGATGCTGCCCTGTCAACCCCCTCGGACGGTGCGCGACCGAGGACTACCGTCGCCTGTATGGCTGAGAACACGAAGACGAAGTCCACCACGACGCGCGGATCCAAGACGACGCGGCGACAGGGCGCGGAGCGCGGCTTCACGGCATCGAAGGAGCTCGCCGCCAACCTCCAGGTGGTGCTGGTCGATCTGCTCGAACTCGCGCTGCAGGGCAAGCAGGCGCACTGGAATGTCGTCGGACAGAACTTCCGCGACACGCATCGGCAGCTCGACGAGATCATCGACGCAGCGCGCGAGTTCAGCGACACGGTCGCCGAGCGCATGCGCGCACTGCACGCCGTGCCGGACGGACGCAGCGCCACGATCGCCGCCAAGACGACGCTGCCGGAGTTCCCCGCGGGCGAGGTGTCGACGTCCGAGACGATCGACCTTGTCACGGAGCGCCTCGACGCCACGGTCGCGACGATGCGCGGCGTGCACGACGAGGTCGACGAGGAGGACCCGACGTCCGCCGACATCCTGCATGCGGTGATCGAGAAGCTCGAGCAGTTCGCGTGGATGGTCAGCGCCGAGAACCGCAGTCCCGCAGGACGCTGACCCGGATCAGCTCACCGCTCGTGCGTCCTCGCTGAACGTTCGGCGCACGAAGCGGGGGAGCGCCAGCCAGAGCAGGGTCACCCCGATGATCGAGATGACGAGCGCGACGATGCCGGCGGTGCGATTCACCGTGAAGTCGATGATCAGCGTCGTGACCCCGATCGTGAGGGCTGCGATGACGGCGAGGTCGACCTTGACGATGCGCGCGGCCACGCGGACCAGCTCCGGCTTGCGTCGACGCCCGAACAGCGCGCGATGCATGACCACGGGCGCCAGGGCGAGGATGGTCGCGAGCGCCGCCAGCACCACGAGGACGACGTAGACGTCTCGCTGGAGCTCGTCCATGTCGGTGAAGCGCGGCTGGAAGGCGACGGCGAGGAGGAAGCCGGTCAGGATCTGCGTACCCGTCTGCATCACGCGGAGTTCCTGCATGAGCTCGTCCCAGTTGCGGTCGGCTCGCTCGTTCGGGGTCTCGTCGCGCCCGTCGACCAGATCGTCGTGTTCGACAGAGTCGGGGGCTGGGGCGTCGGAGCTCATGACACCAGTGTCGTGCGCGGGGTTCGCCGCTGTCCAGACGGTTGCGGACGGCCGGTTCGCCCCGAGTCAGTCGGCCGTCGGCGCCGTCTCGGTGTGCTCCTCGCGCAGCCTGGGCTCGGTTCGTCGCTCGGGGCGCAGGCCCGTCTTGTCGGCGTAGAACGCGCGGATCCGATCCATGTCGGCTGCGACATCGCCCGTGAGCTCCAGGGTCGGGCCGAGACCGCTCGTCATCGTCGTGCGGTCGACGAAGCCGAGCGTCAGCGGCATCCCGGTCTCGCGGGCGATCCGGTAGAAGCCTGATTTCCAGTAGTCGTTGCCGCCGCGAGTGCCGTCTGGAGTGATGACGAGACCGAACACCTCTCCCGCGTTCACCTGGCCGACGACCTCCTTCACCACACGTCCAGGATCTGACCGGTCGACGGGTACGCCGCCGATCCTGCGCATGATCGGGCCGCGCCAGCCGCGGAACAGGCTCTTCTTACCGAGCCAGTGCACGTCGACGCCGAGGCGCCAGGCGATCGCGAGCATCAGCACGAAGTCCCAGTTCGATGTGTGCGGCGCGCCGATCAGGATCGTCGGCCTGGTGGGGACGGCGTCGTGCCCCACCAGCGTCCAGCGGCTGATCGCCCAGTAGATGCGGGCGAGGAATCGTCGAAGCATGCCTCAACCGTAGGCGATCAGTGCGACCGTCGCCTGGGTGGTCGCGAGCTCGGATATCGCGAAGCGGCGCCCCCGGCTCGCAGGAGGCGTAGCATCGAGGGATGAAGAAAACGGAGCAGGCCGTCACGGAGCAAGATGCACCCCTGGTGCTGTCGCCGGTTCCCGAGGCCCTGAACCTGCTCGATGAGGGCGCCGCAGGCTACTGCAGCAACGGCGTCTGCCACTTCTCGGCGCCCAAGCAGCCGTAGCGCTCCGGCGTCGCACCGCCGTCGGAACGGTCAGCGACCGCCCCGACGGCAGAGCGATCAGTGTCCGCCGTTGAAGTCGCCGTTGGCGTCGTCTGCCGGCTTGCGGACGAACGGGCTCAATGCGACCGTCGCGAGCGAGATGATCGCCGCGATCAGGAACGCCATGCGCGCACCCGGGGCTCCGGCGACCGCGGTCGACAGGCCCTGCTGCTCGCCGGCGTGCAGGATCGACGAGTAGGTCACGAGGAGCAGCGCGACGCCTGCGGCACCGCCGACCTGCTGCAGCGTGTTCAGCACGGCGGAACCGTGCGAGTACAGCGGCCGCGGCAGTGAGCCGAGCGATGCCGAGAACAGCGGGGTGAACGACATCGCGAGTCCGACCGACATGGCGGCCTGCACGATGATCAGGACCCACCAGACGGTGTGCTCGCCGACGGTCGAGTAGTAGAACAGCGCGGCCGACACCAGGATGGTGCCAGGGATGAGCAGCGGACGGGTGCCGCGGGCATCGTAGAGGCGACCCATGACCGGCCCGAGCAGCCCCATCAGCAGCGAGCCGGGGAGCAGGATCAGACCGGACTCGAGCGGGTTGAGGCCGGCGACGTTCTGCAGGTACTGCGGCAGCAGCGTCAGGGTGCCGAACATCGACAGCGCGAGGATCGACATGATGATCACGGACAGCGTGAAGTTGCCCGAGCGGAACACGCGCAGGTCGAGCAGCGCGTCGTCGATGCGCTGCAGCACGAGCTGACGCCAGACGAACAGCCCGAGGGAGGCGGCACCGACGACCAGGGAGATGATGCCGGCGGTCTCGCCGGATCCGCCCTCGCCGCCGAACTGGCTGAGACCGAAGACGATGCCGCCGAATCCGAGCGCTGCGAGCGGGATCGACAGCACGTCGAGCGGGACCTTGCGGGTCTCGCCGAGGTTCGTCATCCACTTCGCGCCCATCGCCAGCGCGATCAGCGCGATCGGCAGGATGATCGCGAACAGCGCGCGCCAGGTCGCGAGCTCGAGGACTGCGCCGGCGAGCGTCGGGCCGATCGCGGGAGCGAGCGAGATCACGAGGCCGACACGGCCCATCATGCGGCCGCGCGACTGCGGGGGAACCACGTTCATGATGGTCGTCATCAGCAGCGGCATCATGATGCCGGTACCGGCGGCCTGGATCACGCGGCCGACCAGCAGCATTGCGAACCCAGGGGCGACGAGGCAGACCAGGGTGCCGAGCGAGAACGCGATCATCGCGGCGATGAAGACCTGTCGCGTGGTGAATCGCTGCAGGATGAAGCCGGTCGTGGGGATCACGACCGCCATCGTGAGCATGAACGCGCTGGTGAGCCACTGCCCGAGCTCCGGCGGGATGCCGAGGTCGGTGTTGAGGTGCGGGATCGCGATCCCCATCGTGGTCTCGTTGAGGATGGCGACGAAGGCTGCGACGAGCAGCAGCCAGATCACCCGCATGTCGGAGCGCGAGATCGCGCCTGCTGCGGGAGCGGGGGTCTTGATCGAACCGGTGTCGACGGCAGACATAGGGCCTCCTGGGCGCGAGAAAGGGGAGTGCGCGAGTGCGCTGGGACCATTCAGCGTAACCGGGGCTTCAGACATTTCATTCCCGATCCATCGGATCCGTGCAGGGTCGACCGGGCCGGCCCCGATGGGGGACGCCATGACTACGCTGGCGACATGAGCATGCGAGGCGGGTTCCGGGGCGTGGATGAAGCAGCGCAGCGCAGGCAGAACGCAGAGGCGCCGACCATCAGCGGGCTCGGCGCGCGCGTCATCGCGCTGTTCCGCGGGTACAAGGTGCGGATCCTCTTCACCGGCATCCTCGTGATCCTCGGTGCGGCGATCGCCGTGATCCCGCCGCTGCTGGTGCAGCGGATCTTCGACGATGCGCTCTTCCCGGTCGACGGGAGCGGTCCTCGGATCCAGCTGCTGATCTGGCTGGTCGTCGCGATGGTGGGGCTGTTCCTGTTCTCCGCGGTGCTCGGGGTCGGACAGACCTGGCTCACCTCGACCGTGGGAAACAGCGTGACCGGCGATCTGCGGGTGCGTCTGTTCGAGCACCTCCAGGCCATGGAGCTCGGCTTCTTCACCCGCACCAAGACCGGCGTCATCCAGTCGCGACTGCAGAACGACGTCGGCGGGGTGTCCGGCGTGCTGACGAACACCGTGACGAGCATCCTCGGCAACGTCGTCACCGTGATCGCCTCGCTCGTGGCCATGATCCTGATCGACTGGCGGCTCACGCTGATCGCGGTCGTGCTGATGCCGTTCCTGATCGTGGTGCAGCGCAAGGTCGGACAGGTGCGCGCACGGATCGCCGGTGAGACGCAGGAGTCGCTGTCCGAGTTGACGACGATCACGCAGGAGACGCTGAGCGTGTCGGGGATGCTGCTGTCGAAGGCGTTCAACCGGCAGCGCACCGAGTCGGCGCGCTACCAGGCCGAGAACCGCAACCAGGTGACGCTGCAGGTGCGACGGGCGATGAGCGGCCAGGGGTTCTTCGCGGTCGTCCAGGTGCTGATGGCCAGCGTGCCGGCGGTGATCTACCTCGTCTCCGGCTATCTGATCGCGGGCGGTGCCGGCGCGATCACCGCCGGCACCGTCGTCGCGTTCACGACGGTCCAGGCGCGGCTGCTGCAGCCGCTGATGGGACTCATGCGGGTCTCGCTCGACCTGCAGACCTCGTCGGCCCTGTTCGCGCGCATCTTCGAGTACCTCGACCTCGTGCCCGAGATCCAGGATGCTCCGGATGCGATCACCGTGGCCGAGGCTCCAGGACCTCGTGGGCGGATCGAGTTCGCCGATGTCGTGTTCCGCTACCCGGATGCGACTCCCGACGCCCGCCCGACGCTGCAAGGGGTGTCCTTCACAGCTGAGCCGGGGCAGCACGTCGCCTTCGTCGGGCCGTCCGGCGCCGGCAAGACGACCGTGCTGTATCTCGCGCCGCGTCTGTACGAGGCGCACAGCGGCTCGGTGCTGTTCGCCGGGGCGGATGTGAGAACCCTCACGCAGGAGTCGATCATCGACGACGTCGGCATCGTGTCGCAGGAGACGTACCTGTTCCACGCCACGATCCGGGAGAACCTGCTCTACGCCAAGCCCGGGGCGACCGAGGCCGAACTGGTCGCGGCCTGCACCGCTGCGAACATCCACCACATCATCGCCGGTTTCGAGGACGGCTACGACACCGTCGTCGGCGAACGCGGCTATCGCCTCTCCGGGGGTGAGAAGCAGCGCATCGCGATCGCTCGCGTGCTGCTCAAGGATCCGCCCGTGCTGCTGCTCGATGAGGCGACCTCCGCGCTCGACACGGTGTCGGAGCGAGTGGTCCAGGAAGCCCTCGACCAGGCGGCACGCGGACGAACCACGCTGTCGATCGCGCACCGGCTGTCGACGGTGATGGGCGCCGATGTGATCCATGTGCTGGAGGCAGGACGGATCGTCGAGTCCGGCACGCACGCCGAGCTCCTCGCGCAGGGCGGGCTGTACGCCGAGCTCGCAGCGCAGCAGGTGGCGGCGTCCCATGTGCTCACGACCGAGGCTGTCGTCGAGGAAGCGGTCACCGGCGGTATCGGCGCCGCCTTCACCGATCGTCGAGCCGATCGCGCGCCGGCCGGCTCGGTGGGCGAGGATGCGGTGGCGACGCTCACAGCATCCGTCCCGCTGCTGGACGGGCCGCAGGTCGACGAGCGGGTGTATCCCGACCACGCCTGAGGCGACCGCGAGTCCTGCGGGTCAGTGCACCGACAGGCCGCCGTCGACGAACAGCGAGTGCCCGGTGATGTAGCCGGCGCCGGCGCCCGCGAGGAACACCGCCGCTGCGGCGAAGTCCTCCGGCACGCCGTTCCGCCCGATCATGGTGCGCGCAGCGAGGGCGGAGACTTTCTCCGGGTCCTGCTGCAGGCGGGCGTTCAGCGGGGTGAGCACGAACCCCGGCACGAGGGTGTTGCTCGTGACGCCGGTGCCGCCCCAGGCTTCGGCCTCCGAGCGCATGAGCGACTCGACCGCGCCCTTGGAGGCGCCGTAGACGCCGCTGCCGACGAACGCGCGATGCGCCTGTTGCGAGCTGATGTGGATCAGCCGCCCGAACCCGCGCTCGGCCATCCCCGTCGCGTAGCGCTGCCCGAGCAGGAACGGGGCCAGCGCGTTCACGGTCATCGTCGCGTCCCAGTCGTTCTCCGTGATCTCGGCGTAGGGCGGACGGATGTTGATGCCGGCGGAGTTGACCAGGATGTCCGGCTCGCCGAACGGTTCGACGGCGGCATCAGCGACGGCGTGGATGCCGGTGCGGGTGCTCAGATCGCCGACGACGCCGGCCGCGCGGCATCCGAGTGCCTGCAGCTCCTCGACCGTCTGCGCGATCCGGTCCTCGCCGCGCGCGACGATCACGGTCGCAGCTCCCGCGCGGGCGAGTGCGGTCGCGATACCGCGTCCGATCCCAGAGCTGCCGCCCGTCACGACCGCGGTGCGGCCATCGAGCGAGAAGAGCTCTGCGAGGTACGCGTTCACGGGAGCTCCGGTCACCACGCGAGGCCGGCGGTCAGCGTCGGGTCTGGCGCGGCATCCGAATACTCGGGCAAGGCACGCAGCTCGTCGAGGAAGGCGTCGACCTCGAGCGCATACGAGGGATCGGTGTGCGACGAAGCGATCTCGAGCAGCGGCGGGATGTCCATCACCATGATCAGGTCGAGGCGAGCGGTGACGGCCTGCACCGCTCCGGCCTCGTGCAGTACGCGGATGCCGCCGCGCAGCGCGCCGATGTAGTCGCGAAGCACCGACAGCTGCGCCTTGCCCTGTGTGATCGAGGTGCCGTCGGCGCGGACGCGCCACCGGACGACGACGTCTGGGATCACATCGAAGGCACGAGCCCTCGTGTACATCAGCTGCGCCACGACCTGGTCCTCATAGGCGACGCCTTCGGGGAAGCGCAGGTCGTCCCAGAGCTCGATGCGGCTCACCTTCGACCACGCGACGATGTTGGCGGATGCTCTCGGGTGCTCGTCGATCGAGGTGGCGCGCCGCTCCGGCTCGGTGGCCGCGGCGACCCACGGCTGCACACGCCCCTCGGTGTACCCGTCGCCCTCAGGACGGAGTCGCACGTAGGCGCCCGCCACGAAGTCGCTGCCGGTCCGCTGGAGCGTGCCGGTGAGGCGCTCGAGCGCTGTGGGGGTGAGCTCGTCGTCTCCATCGAGGAAGCCGACATAGGGCGTCTCGACGAGGTCGAGGGCGACGTTGCGTGCGGCGCCGAGCCCACGGGAGGCGTCGTGCCGGACGACCGTGAAGCGGGGGTCCGCTGCCGCGGCATCCGCGAAGATCCGTCCGGTGTCATCCGTCGAACCGTCATCGACGAGGATCGCCCGCCAGCGCGACTCGGTCTGCGCCAGGAGCGAGGCCAGTGCGGCCGGAGCGAAGGGGGCGATGTCGCGCCCTGGTACGATCACCGTCACGATCGGGTCGGAGGATGCAGTCACCCGCCGATTCTATGGCCGTGGCGTCAGGCCGAGACCGCGTGCACGGCATCGGCGACGAGTGCGGCGAGCCGCTCCGGGGCATCCTCCGGCAGCGGTTCGCGCCCGAAGGTGAATCGCACCGAGGTCTGGGCCACCTCCGGCGGGATGCCGCAGGCGAGCAGCACGTGCGAAGGCTCGTCGCTGCCGGCGGCGCAGGCAGAGCCGCTCGACGAGATCACACCGCGGCGTTCGAGTTCGAGCAGCACGGCCTCGCCGCTCGTCCCCGCGAACGTGAAGCTCGCCGTCGCCGGCAGCCGCTGGCCGGCGTCGCCGGTGAGCGCGGCGCGCGGCACGCCGGCGAGCACGGCGGTGATGAATCGGGCGGTCGCCGGCCCGACCGTGGCCGACACGGTCTCGCGCTCTGCCTCCGCGAGGTCCAGCGCGGTCGCGAGTGCCACCGCCCCCGCCACGTTCTCGGTGCCCGACCGTCGTCCGCGCTCCTGGCCGCCGCCGTGGAGCAACGGCTCGAGCGGCACGCGGCCCCGGACGGCGAGTGCGCCGATTCCCTTCGGCGCGCCGAGCTTGTGCCCGGCGATCGACACCGCATCCGCGCCGAGGTCGCGCAGGTCGAGCCAGCCGGCGGACTGCACCGCGTCGAGATGCAGCGGGACCCCGGCGGCGCGGGCGACGGCAGCGAGGCCAGCGGCATCCTGCACCGTGCCGATCTCGTTGTTCGCGTGCCCGAGCGAGATGACCGCCGTGTCATCCCTGAGTGCCTCGTGCAGCGTCTCCGGCGTGATGCGCCCGTGGACGTCGACGCTGACGTGGGTTACCTCGAAACCGTGGAAGCGCCGCAGATACTCGGCCGACTCGAGGATCGACTCGTGCTCGATGGGGGACACCACGAGGTGTCGTCGATCCCGTGCCAGCGCCGCGAGCGCGATGCCCTTGACCGCCAGGTTGTTCGCTTCCGTGCCGCCGGCGGTGAAGATGACGTCGCCCGCGCGCATCCCCAACGCGCGAGCGACCCGTGTCCGTGCATCCTCCAGCGCGCTCGCCGCAGCCTCGCCGGCGGTGTGATGGCTCGATGGGTTGCCGAACACGCCGGTCAGGTACGGGCGCATCGCGTCGAGCACTTCAGCACAGACCGGCGACGTCGCGGCGTGGTCGAGGTACAGCATCAGGCGATCCGCAAATCCAGCCCGAGGTCGAGGGCGCGCGCCGAGTGCGTGAGCGCGCCGACCGAGATCACGTCGACGCCGGTCGCCGCGATGTCACGCACGGTCTCCAGCGATACTCCGCCGGATGCCTCGGTGTTCGCCCGGTCGCCGATCAGTGCGACGCCCGCACGCAGCTCGTCGAGCGAGAAGTTGTCGAGCAGCACGGTGTGCGCCCCGCCGTCGAGCACCGCCGGGATCTGGTCGAGGCGATCGACCTCGACGACGACATGCGTCGTGTGCGGCAGCCTGGTCAGTACCTCACGCAGGGCGGAGGCGACGTCGATGCCGGAGCGGGTGAGGACGGCGAGGTGGTTGTCCTTCGCCATCACGGCATCCGACAGCGAGAAGCGGTGATTGCTCCCGCCGCCCGACAGCACGGCATGGCGCTCGAAGGCGCGGAGCCCCGGTGTGGTCTTGCGCGTGTCGGCGATGCGCGCCTTCGTGCCCTCGATGGCGCGCACGTAGGTGGCGGTCAGGGTCGCGATGCCGCTCATCCGCTGCGTGAAGTTCAGTGCGACGCGCTCGGCGGTGAGGATGCTGCGGGCAGGTCCCGAGACCGAGGCGAGCACGTCGCCTGGGGTGAACTCGTCGCCGTCGCCGACGTGCAGGTCGACCAGGATCGACGGGTCGGTCAGGGCGAAGGCGGCCGTGAAGACCTCGCCGCCGCTGAAGACCCCGGGTTCGCGAGCGACGAGATCTGCGGTCGCCGCGGCGTCTGCCGGGATCAGGGTGACGCTCGTCAGGTCGCCCCAGGGGGCGTCCTCTTCGAGCGCGGCGCTGACGACGCGGGTGAGGGTGGCGGCGGTGAGCATCAGACGGTCTCCAGGATCGGTGCTTCGACGGTGGGTGCTTCGAGGTCGGGGGCTTCGATGGGTTCGGCGATGCGGAAATGCGCGCCGACGGACGCGGTCCGCACGAGCGCGGCGGTCGCGGTGGCCTCGGCGAGCAGCAGCAGATTCGCGTCCTCGTGCTCGGCCAGGGTGCGCGGCTCGGAGGCGCTGGCACGCCAGTCGCGGATGGCCGCGAGTGCGTCGGCCAGCCCGGCATCCGTCCTGAGCAGTCCGACCTGCTCCCACATGAGCTGCTGCAGCGCGGCTCGCGAGAACTCGGCCGGCTCGGTGTTCCGGTCGCGATTGCTGCCGCTCGCGTGCGTCGGACGCGGCGCGAACTGCGACCGGAACGGGCGCGACTGGGTGGTCGGCCAGGGGGCAGCCAGCGCAGCGGCGGCGCGAGCACCGAAGACGGCACCCTCGAGCAGGGAGTTCGACGCGAGGCGGTTCGCGCCGTGCACACCGGTGCGGGCCGTCTCGCCGACCGCGAAGAGACCGTGGATCGTGGTGCGGCCGTCGAGATCGGTGTCGATGCCGCCCATCAGATAGTGCGCGGCCGGCGTGACCGGGATCGGCTCCAGAGCCCAGTCGAACCCGCGCTCTCGGGTGATGCGGTCGATCGTCGGGAACCGCCGCGCGAGCACCTCGGCGCCGAGCATGGTCGCGTCGAGCCGCACGGGGGAGCCCTGCGCCACTGCCTGCCGGGCGATCGCCCGCGACACCACATCACGAGGGGCGAGCTCGCCGTCGGGGTGCGAGTCGAACACGAAGCGACGTCCGGCGTCGTCGATCAGGGTCGCGCCTTCGCCGCGCACGGCCTCGGAGACGAGGAACGCCGGCCCTGTCGCCAGCACGGTGGGGTGGAACTGCATGAACTCGAGGTCGCTGACTGCCGCCCCGGCGCGGAGCGCTGCGGCGATGCCGTCGCCCGTGATGCCGGCGGGGTTCGTGGTGTGCGCGTACAGGTGTCCTGCGCCTCCGGTCGCGAGCACCACGGCATCGGTATCGAGCCGTCGCTCGACACCATCGATCAGCACGCGGATGCCGCGCACGGCACCGTCCATCAGCAGCAGGTCGAGCAGGAACGCGTCCTCCACGATCGAGATGTCCGCCGCACGCACCGCCTCAGCGAGCGCCAGCGAGATCGCGGCCCCGGTGGCGTCGCCGCCGGCGTGCACGATGCGCGCATGGCTGTGCGCAGCCTCTCGGCCGAGCAGCAGCGCGCCGTCGGCGTCGCGGTCGAACCCGACGCCGCGTGCGATCAGTTCGGCGATGCGAGCGGCGCCATCGGTCACGAGCACATCGACGGCCGCGGGATCGGAAAGATCCGCGCCGGCGACGAGCGTGTCGGCGGCATGCTGCGCTGCCGAGTCGCCCTGGCCGTACACGCCCGCGACGCCGCCCTGCGCATATCGGGTGCTGCCGTCGCCGAGTCGGCCCTTCGTCACGACCGTGACGGCGTTGCCGGACTCATGCGCGTGCAGCGCGGCGGTGAGGCCGGCGATTCCCGCTCCGACGACGATGACGTGCATCATGCACCGACCGCGACCGGCGGCTTGGCGGCGAGCATGCGCTCGAGGGCGATGCGCGCGGGGTCGGCGACGTCCGCGCTGACGGTGATCCGGTTCGGGGTGCGGCCGGCGACGAGCTCTTCGAGCACCCAGGCGAGGTAGCCGGGGTGGATGCGGTACATCGTCGAGCACGGGCAGACGACCGGATCGAGACAGAAGATCTCGTGCTGCGGGTACTGCGCAGCGAGACGACGGACGAGGTTGATCTCGGTGCCGATCGCGAAGGTCGCAGGCTCCGTGGCGGCGTCGATCGCGCGGCGGATGTAGTCGGTCGAGCCCGCCTCGTCAGCGGCATCCACGACCTCCATCGGGCACTCCGGGTGGACGATCACCCGCACGCCCGGGTGCTCGGCGCGCGCCTGGTCGATCTGTGCGACCGTGAACCGGCGGTGCACCGAGCAGAAGCCGTGCCACAGGATCACTCGTGAGTCGAGCAGCTCCTCGGCGGTCGAGCCGCCGAGTGCGCGCCGCGGGTTCCACATCGGCATCTGCTCGAGCGGCACGCCCATCGCCTTGGCCGTGTTGCGGCCGAGGTGCTGGTCGGGGAAGAACAGCACCCTGCGTCCGCGGGCGAACGCCCACTCGAGCACCGTCTGCGCGTTCGACGAGGTGCAGACGATCCCGCCGTGGCGGCCGACGAACCCCTTGATCGCGGCGGAGGAGTTCATGTACGTGACGGGGATGACCGGGACGCGTCCGTCGGCATCCTCCTCGTCGAGGTCGCCGAGGACCTCTGCGAGCTGCTCCCAGCAGTCCTCGACCTGGTCGATGTCGGCCATGTCGGCCATCGAACACCCTGCGGCGAGGTTGGGGAGGATGACGGCCTGATCGGGTCCGGAGAGGAGGTCCGCGGTCTCGGCCATGAAGTGCACGCCGCAGAACACGATCGCCTCGGCGTCCGGTCGTCCCTTGGCCGCGGTCGCGAGCTGGAACGAGTCGCCGACGTAGTCCGCGTGACGGACCACCTCCTCGCGCTGGTAGAAGTGCCCGAGGATCACGACGCGGTCGCCGAGGGTCGCCTTCGCTGCGCGCACGCGCTCGTCGAGCTCCTCCTCGGATGCCTCGCGGTAGGCGGCGGGGAGCTCGCCCTGGCGCGGCGACCCGGTGGGGATCACGTCGCCCATCGAGGAGCCTGGGCCGTACCCGGGGCGGGCGTCGAAGTCCCAGGGACCTGCGGCGAGATCGGTCGCGCAGGTCGCATCGGTGGAGGTGCCGGCGACGATGTCCTGGATCGCATGATCGACGGAGGCGTCGATCGGCGGGACGGCCGGGTTCGGGACGAAGGTGATGCTCATCGCGTGCTCGATTCTTCGGGACCGAGCGGGCCGCGGTCGGCCAGCTCGACATCGGTGTTGTAGCGGTACAGGCGTGCGGGTCGGTGGTTGCCGGTGCGGAACCGATCGGTCGGGAGCAGGTTGCCCCCGGTCTCGACCTGGCGACGGAAGTTGGCGGGGTCGAGGCTCCTGCCGAGGATCGCCTCGTACGCCTCGCGGAGGTCGGCGAGGGTGAACTCGGCCGGCAGGAATCCATGCGCGACGCGGCTGTAGCCCACCTTGTTGCGCAGTCGCCAGAGCGCGTACTCGATGATCTTGGCGTGGTCGAACGCGAGCTCCGGCAACTGGTCGACGTCGAACCACTGCACGTTCTCGGGTGCTCGGCCGGATGCCAGGTGGGCGGCGCTCTGCGCGACCACATCGTCCTGCCGCAGCAGCGCCCAGTACACGACGGACACGACGCGGGTGGGGGAGCGGTCGACGGCTCCGAAGGCGTACAGCTGCTCGAGGTAGCTCGGAGCGAGCCCGGTGGTCTCGGCGAGCGTCCGGGCCGAGGCGTCGACCGGGGATTCCGTCGCGGTGAGCCAGCCGCCGGGGAGCGCCCAGCGGTCGGCGAACGGCTCACGAGTGCGGCGGACGAGGGGCAGCGACAGCACCGGCTCGGCGCCGGCGGATGCGCGCAGCGTCAGGATCACGGTCGACACGGCGACGCGGATCTCCTCGGTTCGAGTCATTGGCACCTTAACCTCCATGATCGATCTTAGTGTCATGGCGACCCTTAGTGCGACTTCGTGACGAGGAGTCACGTCGAGTCCGAAACGTTATCGAGGCGTCCGGAGAATGCTTGTCCACCCGTACGTGTTTTGTTAGGTTACTGTCCTAACAAACCCGTTCCGAGGAAAGGATGCCCTCTCGGGGGCGCCGATCCACCCCCGAGGGTCGAATCCAACCGGAGAACCCCTCCTGCAGTGCAGCACCGAGAGGAAACAAGAATGATCCGTACAGGCAAGCGCAAGATCGCGCTCACCGCGGTAGCGGGGGCATCCGTCCTCGTCCTGGGTCTGACCGCCTGCGGTTCGGGCGGCAGCGGCGACGGCGATGCGAACGGCGACCGTGCCCTTCGCGTCTGGGCCGGCAGCCAGACCCCGATCACCGCGAACTACAACCCCTTCGCGCCGACCGTGCTCCACGGCGCGCTCGGTCCGATCTACGAGCCGCTCTTCTTCTTCAACAAGACCGCGGACTCCGAGCCGGTCGGCATGATCGGCGACTCGTACGAGTACAACGAGGACGGCACGGCGATCACGATCACCATCAAGCCCGACCTCAAGTGGAGCGACGGCGAGCCCCTCACGGCGAAGGATGTCGCGTTCTCCTTCAACTACGACGCCAACAACCCCGAGGGCAACGGTCTCGTCTCGGCAGCGGCGACCGACGACACGACCGTCGTGCTGACGTACGACTCGGCGCAGTACACCACCGAGTTCCAGCGACTGGGCTCGACCTACATCCTCCCCGAGCACATCTGGGCGGACGTCACCGACTTCGCGAACTTCGCGAACGAGGAGCCCGTCGGCTCCGGCCCGTACGTTGTCGACAAGACCACGAGCGAGTCATACACCCTGGTCGCGAACGAGAACTACCGCGACGCCGACGAGCTCGGCGTCAAGAAGGTCCAGTACATCGCGGTCGACAACAACCAGACCGCGCAGGACCTGCTCGCCGCAGGCAAGCTCGACTGGACCGGCATGTTCATCCCGAACCCGGATGACGTGACCGCCAACGGCGCGATCGACTGGATCAACACGCCGCAGGACCCGACCGTGCTCTACACCTGCTCCAACGCAGAGCTCGGCTGCACCGGCCCGCAGACCGACGTCGCGGTGCGCCAGGCGCTCAACGTCGCGATCGACCGCGGCGCGATCAAGGACAAGGCGTTCGTCGGTCTGACCGGCGACATCTCCCCGACGTTCGCACTGCTGCCCCGCGACGAGAAGTGGGTCGCGGACGAGGCCAACGCGGTCAGCCCCCAGGAGGCGGACGCCGCAGAAGCCGGCAAGATCCTCGAGGCCGCCGGGTACACCAAGGACGGCGACTTCTACGCGAAGCACGGCGTGCCGCTCGAGCTCACCCTGACCTCGGTCGACGGGTGGACCGACTACAACGACGCTGCGAAGCTGATCGCCGAGCAGGCGGCTGCCGCCGGCATCAAGGTGAACGCCTCGACCGTGCAGTGGCAGGAGTTCTCCGACTCGCGTCAGAGCGGTGACTTCCAGCTGATCGTCGGCGGTGTCATCGGCACCTCCGTGGCCGACCCCTTCCAGATCTACCGCGACTGGTTCGGTGGCGCTGCTGTCGAGTCGACCAGCCCGGTGGGCGAGGAGATCCCCGCAGGCCGCTGGAACTTCAGCCGGTACAGCAACCCGACGGTGGACGCTGCGATCCAGTCCGCCATCAGCACGAATGACGAGGCCGAGAAGAAGGCGCTCTACGGCACGATCCAGACCGAGATCGTCCGCGACCTGCCCTACATCCCGCTCGTCATCAACGCGACGCAGACCTTCTACAACACGAAGGACTTCACGGGATGGCCGACCGAGGACGACCTCTACGCCTTCCCGCCGTCCTGGGGTGCGATCGCGGCAGGCTACGTCCTGACGCAGCTGCAGCCGGCGAAGTAACCGGCCGCGGTCGGGGAAGCAGGAAGTCAAGGAACGAGTGACATGAAGTTCTATGCACGAAGGATCGGGTTCTACGCGTTCACGCTGTGGGCCGCGATCTCCATCAACTTCCTGCTTCCCCGGCTCATGCCGGGGAACCCGGCGGACATCATGATCGCCAAGATGCAGCGAGCGGGCGGTGAGGTCTCCGAGACCACGATCCGCAACATCAAGCTCCTGCTCGGCGGCGATGACTCCACCCTCTGGGAGCAGTACCTCTCGTACTGGGGACGCATGTTCCAGGGCGACCTCGGCGTCTCGGTGACGAAGTTCCCGACCCCGGTCGCCGAGCTGATCGGTCAGGCGCTGCCCTGGACGCTCATCCTCGTCGGCACAGCCACGGTGATCTCCTTCATCCTCGGCGTCGTGCTCGGCGCCTGGACCGGATGGAAGCGCGGCACGTGGGTCGACCACCTGATCCCGGCGACCACGGTCCTGCAGTCCATCCCGTACTTCTGGATGGCGCTGCTGCTCGTCGCGGTCTTCGCGGTCGGGCTCGGGTGGTTCCCGATCTTCGGCGGCTACGACGTCTTCGACTTCCCCGATGGACCGGAGCCGACGTGGGCGTTCTTCTCGAACGCGCTCTCGCACGCCATCCTCCCGGCGCTGACGGTCGTGATCAGCTCGGTCGGCGGCTGGCTGTTCGGCATGCGCAACATGATGGTGTCGACGCTCGCCGAGGACTACGTGCTCACCGCCGAGGCGAAGGGACTGCGCCCGCGGCGCATCCTCACCACCTACGCAGCCCGAAACGCCGCGATCCCGTCGATCGCCGGCTTCTCGATCACGCTCGGATTCGTGGTGGCCGGCTCCATCGTCATGGAGCAGGTGTTCACCTACCCGGGCATCGGCAAGCTGATGTTCCAAGCCGTGACCAACAACGACTATGCGCTGATGCAGGGGCTCTTCCTCGTCATCACGATCACGGTGCTCGCCGCCAACTTCATCATGGATCTCGTCTACGGATTCATCGACCCGAGGGCCCGCCAGAATGTCTGACACCGACACGACCTCGACGCTGATCGTGAAGGATCAGCCCACCACGTCGCCCGCGAGCACGATCACGCTCGTGACGCAGAAGACGCGCAAGGGGCGGGGGCTCCTTCCGAGCCGGTCGCCGAAGTTCATCGTCGGCGCCGCGCTGGTGCTGGCGATCGTACTGTTCGCGATCATCGCCCCGATGTTCTCGCAGAATCCGCGCAGCACCGACAACCCTGCGCTCGAGCCACCATCGGCCGAGCACTGGCTCGGCACGACCAAGCTCGGCAACGACATGTTCGCGCAGCTCGCGATCGGCGCACAGGGATCGCTGCTGGTGGGCCTCGTAGCCGGCGCCATCGCGATCGTGCTCTCGCTGGTGTTCGGCGTGCTCGCCGGCTATCTCGGAGGCTGGCGTGAAGACGGTCTCGCGCTGATCACCAACGTCATGATCGTGATCCCGGGGTTGCCGCTCGTCATGGTGATCGCCTCGTTCGTGCCGCAGCGCAGCTGGCAGCTGGTCGCGTTCGTGCTCGGCATCACGTCCTGGGCCGGTGCCGCCTATGTGCTGCGACTGCAGACCAGATCACTCCGCACCCGCGACTACGTGTACGCCGCGAAGGTCGCGGGGGAGCGCTCGTTCCGCGTCATCCTGGTCGAGATCATGCCGAACCTGCTGCCGCTGCTCACTGCGCAGTTCCTGTTCGCGATCATCTTCGCGATCCTCGGCGAGGCCGGCCTGTCCTACCTCGGCCTCGGGCCGAACTCCTCGATCACGTGGGGCACGATCCTGAACGATGCCCAGTCGGGTCAGGCGCTCGGACGAGGGGCCTGGTGGTGGTTCATCCCGCCCGGAGTCATGATCGCCGTGCTCGGTGCCGGACTCGCCCTCATCAACTTCGCGATCGACGAGGTCATCAATCCGAAGCTCCGCAACGCCCCCGACGCCGCCCGCCGCGTGCGCAAGGCTGCCAAGGCGAAGGGAGTCACGGCATGAGCGACCCCGTCCTCACCGCACGCAACGTCTCGATCGAGTACGAGGTCGACCCGCCGGTGAAGGCCGTGCGGGATGTGTCGCTCACACTTCACAGAGGGGAGATCCTCGGGCTCGCCGGCGAATCGGGCTGCGGCAAGACCACGCTCGCGTACGGCATGAACCGCCTGCTGAAAGCACCGGCGCTGATGACCGGCGGCGAGATCGTGTTCCACGACCGCGACGGTCACGACATCGACATCGTCGGGCTCGACGGCGAGGGGCTGCGTGCCTTCCGCTGGGACAAGATCTCGATGGTGTTCCAGGGCGCGATGAACTCGCTGAACCCGGTGATCAGCGTCAAGGCGCAGATCTTCGACATCTTCGACACGCACCGCCCAGGCATGAGCAAGAAGGCCAAGACGGCCAGGGCCGAGGAGCTGCTCACGCTCGTCGGGGTGGATCCGTCTCGTCTGACGAGCTTCCCGCACGAGCTGTCCGGCGGCATGCGGCAGCGCATGATGATCGCCATGGCCCTCGCGCTCGACCCGCAGGTCATGATCATGGACGAGCCGACGACGGCGCTCGACGTGGTCGTGCAGCGCGGAATCATCCGCGAGATCATGCGGTTGCGCGAGCGGCTCGGTTTCGCCGTCATCTTCATCACGCACGACCTCCCGATGCTGATCGAGATCAGCGACCGGATCGCGGTGATGCTGCAGGGCCAGATCGTCGAGGAGGGCACGGCGGAGGAGATCTACCGCACGCCCCAGCACGAGTACACGAAGAAGCTGCTGTCGAGCTTCCCCTCGCTGAAGGGTGAGCGGGGCGACTTCGTCCGCACCGGTGCACAGCAGAGTCAGGAGCAGGTCCGATGAGCACGACGACGGATGCCGCGGTCGCCACGACCACGCTCGAAGCACGCAACCTGGTGAAGGACTTCCAGCTGCGGTCGGGGTTCAAGACGACCATCCTCCACGCGGTGAAGGACGTGTCGTTCACGCTCGAGCCGGGGAAGACGGTCGCCCTGGTGGGGGAGTCGGGTTCCGGCAAGTCCACGATCGCGCGGATGCTGATGAAGCTCGAGACGCCCACGAGCGGGGAGATCCTGCTCGACGGGAAGCCGTCTGGCACGCGCGGCAACGCGCTCGCGCGCTACCGATCCGACGTGCAGATGGTCTTCCAGGACCCGTTCGCCTCGCTGAACCCCTTCCACACGATCGTCCATCACCTCGAGCGCCCGCTGCGGCTGCACCACCCGAGGTGGTCGGGTGCGCAGGTGCGGAAGCGTGCGCTCGAGCTGCTCGATCGCGTGAAGCTGTCGCCGGCCGAGAGCTTCGCCGAACGGCGGCCCCACGAGCTGTCCGGCGGGCAGCGCCAGCGTGTCGCGATCGCGCGGGCACTCGCTCCGGGCGCGCGGTTCATCGTCGCCGACGAGCCGGTGTCGATGCTCGACGTGTCGATCCGCCTCGGGGTGCTGAATCTGCTCGCCGAGCTGCAACGCGAGGAGAACCTCGGCGTGCTGTACATCACGCACGACCTCGCGACCGCGCGGCACTTCTCGGACGAGATCATGGTGCTGTACCACGGCGACGTGGTCGAACGCGGGCCGGCCGACGAGGTCATCCTGAACCCGCAGCACGACTACACGAAGACGCTGCTCGGCGCCGCTCCGGAGCCGGACAACCTCGGGCGCCTCCGCGACGAGGTGCGCAAGGAGCTCGCAGGGCGCTGAGCATCCGATCCGGCCGCTGCTGCTCCGGTCGCAGTCGCTGCCGCCCGCGCACATCGTGGGCGACGGGAACTGCGACCGGAGTGCGCTCTCGTCGAGGCGCGGCATCCGGCTAGACTGATCCCACAACTGAAGACAGGCCGAACGAACCACGCGGGAGAGCCCCGGCGAACGCAGCCGGGCACCGAAGGAGCAAGCCTCCCCGCCAATCTCTCAGGTATGCGTACCGCGCGGTTCCGGCCACTCTGAAAAGCGATCTCGATCACATCGGGGTCCGCCGACGGTGAAAGCCCCGCCTCCGCGCATGGGTGAAGCTCTCAGGCCCATGACAGAGGGGGAGTTCCGAGGAGCAGCCGCAACGCCGCTCCGCCCGACCGAGTACGGGAGAACTCCATGTCCGACCCCCGCTTCACTCCGCTGCGAGAGCGCCATGAGGCGCTCGGTGCGTCCTTCACGGACTTCGGCGGCTGGCAGATGCCGGTGCGCTACACGTCAGACCTCGCAGAGCACCACGCGGTGCGGCAGGCGGCGGGCATCTTCGACATCTCGCACATGGCCGAGTTCACGGTGCGCGGCGCCGGAGCAGCCGACTACCTCGACGTCGCGCTCGCCGGTCGGCTGTCCGCACTCGCGATCGGCAAGGCGAAGTACTCGCTGCTGCTCGCCGAGACCGGTGGCATCATCGACGACGTCATCGTCTACCGGCTGCAGGAGGACGACTTCCTGATCATCTCCAACGCGGGCAACCGGGATGCCGTGCGCGAGGCGCTCGCCGAGCGCACCGGCGGCTTCGCGGTCGAGGTCGTCGACGTCTCGGACGACTACGCGCTCATCGCCGTGCAGGGCCCGGCAGCCGAGGCGATCGTCGCCGCGACCGCCGGCATCACCGATGTCAGCATCCCCTGGTCCGAGCAGCGGTACTACGCCTGGGCATCCGCGACCTTCGCAGCCCGGCCCGTGCTGCTCGCCCGCACCGGATACACCGGTGAGGACGGCTTCGAGCTGCTCGTCTCGGCAGCGGATGCCGCGGCGCTCTGGGACGCGCTGCTCGCCGCCGGCGCACCGCACGACCTGGTCCCGGCCGGTCTGGCCGCACGCGACACGCTGCGCCTCGAGGCCGGGATGCCGCTCTACGGACACGAGCTGACGCTCGACACCAAGCCGGTCCAGGCCGGACTCGGCCGCGTGGTCGTGACCGCGAAGGAGCGCTTCGTCGGCAAGGACGGCGTGGATGCCGCACCAGAGGCACCGGTGCTGGTCGGGCTCGTCGCCGAAGGGAAGCGCGCCGGCCGAGCCGGCTACGCCGTCGTCGCCGAAGACGGCACCGTGCTGGGCGAGATCACCAGCGGTGCCCTCAGTCCCACGCTCGGCCACCCGATCGCGATGGCCTACGTGTCCCCGTCTTCCGCGGACGAGGGACGCACCGTATTCCTGGATGTGCGGGGGACGAAGATCCCCGCGACCGTGACCGCCCTGCCTTTCTATCGGAGGACCAAATGACCGACCTCAACGCACTGAGCTACACCGAGGAGCACGAGTGGATCGCCACGGATCCTTCGACGGGCTCAGGAACCCGGGTGATCACGATCGGGATCACCGACTTCGCCGCTGAGAAGCTGGGCGACGTCGTGTTCGTCGAGCTGCCGGCCGTCGGCACCGAGATCACGGCCGGTGCCGTGGTGGGCGAGATCGAGTCCACGAAGTCGGTCGGCGAGCTCTACGCTCCCGTCGCCGGCACCGTGGTCGAGGTCAACGACGCGGTCGTCGACGACCCCTCCCTGGTCAACGCCGAGCCGTTCGATGGCGGGTGGCTGATCAAGGTGACGGTCGCTGACGGTGCGGTCGACGGTCTGCTCGACCGTGACGCGTACGTCGCACTGACGGAGGGCTGATCGACCAGTGGTCTCCTTCGCCGATCGTCACATCGGACCCACGGCCGACGCCCAGCGCCAGATGCTGGACGCGCTCGGGGTCGCACAGTCCTCAGCCGTCGACGCGGCGCAGAGCCCCATCGACACGCTGATGCGCCAGGCCGTGCCGGCCTCGATCTTCACCGAGCCCTCGACGGGCTCGGCGACCGACAGCATCATCCCCGCCGCCGCCAGCGAGACCGAGGCGCTGCAGGAGCTGCGCGCCCTCGCCTCGCGCAACACCGTGAACCGGCCGATGATCGGCCTCGGCTACTACGGCACCATCACGCCGCAGGTGATCCAGCGCAACGTGCTGGAGAACCCCTCCTGGTACACGGCCTATACGCCGTATCAGCCGGAGATCTCGCAGGGTCGCCTTGAGGCGCTCATCAACTTCCAGACGATGGTCGCCGACCTGACCGGGCTGTCGACCGCGAACGCGTCGATGCTCGACGAGTCGACCGCCGTCGCCGAGGGGATGCTGCTGGCACGCCGTGCGTCGAAGTCGAAGAGCGCGGTCTTCGCGGTCGATGCTGATGCGCTTCCGCAGACGAAGGCGCTGCTCGCCACTCGCGCGGATGCCGTCGGCATCGAGCTCGTGCAGGTGGACTTCGCCGCCGGCGAGGAACTGCCGACTGAGCTGTTCGGCGTCTTCGTGCAGTACCCGGGGGCATCCGGCCGGGTGTGGAACCCGTCAGCCGTGATCGACGCGGCGCACCTCGCCGGCGGTCTGGCGGTCGTCGCTGCCGACCTGCTCGCGCTGACCATCATCTCCTCGCCTGGCTCGTTCGGCGCCGACGTCGCGGTGGGCACGACCCAGCGCTTCGGCGTGCCGATGGGCTTCGGTGGTCCGCACGCCGGCTACATGGCGGTTCGTGCCGGGCTCGAACGACAGCTCCCCGGCCGACTCGTCGGTGTCTCGGTGGATGCCGACGGCAAGCCCGCCTACCGCCTCTCGCTGCAGACGCGCGAGCAGCATATCCGCCGCGAGAAGGCTACGAGCAACATCTGCACCGCGCAGGTGCTGCTCGCCGTCATGGCGTCGATGTACGCGGTCTACCACGGTCCGGACGGACTGCAGGCGATCGCCCGCGAGGTCGCCACCAAGACCGCCCTGCTGCGCGACTGGCTGGTCGAGGCGGGCGCCGAGGTCGCGCACGAGGCGTTCTTCGACACCCTGCAGGTGCGGGTGCACGGACGGGCAGCCGAGTACGTTGCGCAGGCGCACCACGGCTACGGCATTCTGCTCCGCGAGGTCGATGCGGACACGGTCGGCATCGCCGTCGACGAGACCACGACGACCACTGAGCTGCACCAGGTCGCGCAGGTCTTCGGCGGCAGGCAGGAACGCGTGTTCGGCTTCGGTGACGGAGACGATGCCCTGCCGACGGAACTGCGTCGCGAGGAGGAGTTCCTCACGCACCCGGTCTTCCACGCGCACCGCAGCGAGACGGCCATGATGCGGTACCTCAAGAGCCTGGCCGACCGCGACTACGCGCTCGATCGCGGCATGATCCCGCTCGGCTCGTGCACCATGAAGCTCAACGCTGCCACCGAGATGGCGGCGATCACGTGGCCGGAGTTCGCCGGCATCCACCCGTTCGCGCCTGCCTCGGACGTGCAGGGGTACCTCGACCTCATCGAGCAGCTCGAGGGCTGGCTGGCCGAGGTCACCGGGTACGACGCGGTCTCCTTGCAGCCGAACGCCGGCTCGCAGGGCGAGCTCGCGGGGCTCCTCGCGATCCGGGGCTACCACCTCGCGAACGGCGACGAGCAGCGCACGGTCTGCCTGATCCCGTCGTCGGCGCACGGCACGAACGCGGCATCCGCCGTGCTCGCCGGCATGAAGGTGGTCGTGGTCGCGTGCGACGAGCTCGGCAACGTCGACCTCGACGACCTCCGGGCGAAGATCGCGGACCACGCAGACGCACTCTCTGCACTGATGATCACGTACCCGTCGACGCACGGCGTGTACGAGCAGGACGTGGTCGAGATCACCTCCGCCGTGCACGATGCGGGCGGACAGGTCTACGTCGACGGCGCCAACCTCAACGCCCTCCTCGGCTATGCCCGGTTCGGCGACCTCGGCGGCGACGTCTCGCACCTGAACCTCCACAAGACGTTCGCGATCCCGCACGGCGGTGGCGGACCCGGCGTCGGCCCTGTGGCCGCGAAGGCGCACCTCGCGCAGTTCCTGCCGTCGCACCCGCTCGCGCAGCGCGCTGAGCACGCGGGCGGCTTCGTGTTCGAGGGCGGGGTCGTCTCGGCTGCGCCGTACGGCTCGGCCGGCGTCCTGCCGATCTCCTGGGCGTACGTGCGCATGATGGGCGCAGACGGTCTCCGTCAGGCGACCGCTGCCGCCGTCCTCTCGGCGAACTACATCGCGGCCCGCCTCGGCGAGCACTACCCGGTGCTGTACGCGGGCGAGAACGGCCGAGTCGCGCACGAGTGCATCCTGGACCTGCGTCCGCTCAAGGAGGCCACCGGCATCACGGTCGACGACGTCGCGAAGCGGCTCATCGACTACGGCTTCCACGCGCCGACCATGTCGTTCCCGGTCGCGGGCACGCTCATGGTCGAGCCGACCGAGTCGGAGGACCTGGCCGAGATCGAGCGCTTCATCGAGGCCATGATCATGATCAAGGCCGAAGCGGATGCCGTGGCGGCCGGCCGCTGGCCCGCGGATGACAACCCGCTCGTGCACGCACCCCACACCGCGGTCTCGCTGATCACGGGGGAGTGGAACCACTCCTACTCGCGTGAGGATGCGGCATACCCTGTGCACGCGCTCGTCGCCGGCAAGTACTGGCCGCCGGTGCGCCGGATCGATCAGGCCTACGGTGACCGCAACCTCGTCTGCGCCTGCCCGCCGATCGAGGCGTTCGCCTGACCGAGGGCCGTCTGCGCCGATGCGGCGCCGGACTCACCGACTGCGGTGGATCCGGCGCCGTCTCGCACTTCGGGGTGTTTCGGGGATGTTAACGATGGTCACCACTCAGTAACAGTTGATTAGCCGAGTGGGATGCCGGTGAAACGGCAGGTTACGCTCAGATATCCCTACGCGTTCGACGATGAGCGCGCAGATTTGTTTGACAGTCCAGGAGGACACAAAAGTGAAGCGCAACAAGATCGCCCTTGCGGGCACCGCGCTGTTCGCGATCGGCGCCCTGGCGCTCGCGGGCTGCGCGAGCGGCGGGAACGACTCGGGTGACAACGGCTCCGGCGCAGCTGACGCGGATGCCATCATCACGACCAACGGTTCGGAGCCGGAGAACCCGCTCATCCCGACCAACACCAACGAGGTCGGTGGCGGAAAGATCCTCGACGAGATCTTCGCTGGACTCATCTACTACGATGCCGACGGCAAGCCGGTCAACGACGTGGCCGAGGAGATCACCACCGAGGACCCGCAGAACATCACGGTCAAGATCCGCGAGGGCCTGAAGTTCACCGATGGTGAAGAGGTCACCGCGGACAACTTCATCAAGGCGTGGAACTACGGCGCGCAGGCTGAGAACGCTCAGCTCTCGGGCTACTTCTTCGAGGACATCGAGGGTTTCATCAACGATCCGGGTGACGCTGCGAACCCCGACGATGACATCTTCGGCGCACAGGGCGACATGTCCGGCCTGCAGCAGGTCGATGACTACACCTTCACGATCAAGCTCAACAAGCCGGCCTCGGACTTCGCGCTGCGCCTCGGATACTCGGCGTTCTACCCGCTGCCCGACGCCGCCTTCGAGGACATGGAGGCCTTCGGTCAGAACCCGATCGGCAACGGCCCGTACAAGATCGACGGCGACGACGCATGGCAGCACGATGTGCAGATCGACCTCGTCCGCAACGACGACTACGACGGCGGCCGCAAGGCTGTCAACGGCGGTCTGACCATCAAGTTCTACGCCACGCAGGAAGCCGCATACGCTGACCTGCAGGGTGGGGACGTCGACGTGATCGACGCGATCCCGACCGGCTCGCTGCAGGTCTTCCAGGACGAGCTCGGCGACCGCGCCGTCAACCAGCCGTCCGCGGTCTTCCAGTCCTTCACGATCGGCCAGTTCCTTCCGCACTTCAGCGGTGAAGAGGGCCAGCTGCGCCGTCAGGCACTGTCGATGGCGATCAACCGCGAGGAGATCACCGAGACGATCTTCTCGGGCACCCGCACCCCGGCATCTGACTTCACCTCCCCGGTGATCGACGGCTGGTCCGACTCGGTTCCCGGCAGCGAGGTCCTCGAGTACAACCCCGACGAGGCGAAGAAGCTGTGGGCCGAGGCCGACGCGATCTCGCCGTGGGAAGGCGACTTCAAGATCGCCTACAACTCCGACGGTGGGCACGACGCCTGGGTCGACGCGGTGAGCAACAGCATCAAGAACACGCTGGGCATCGAGGCATCGGGCGACCCGTACCCGACCTTCCAGGATCTTCGTACGAAGATCAACGACCGCACCATCACCACGGCTGCGCGCTCGGGCTGGCAGGCTGACTACCCGGGTCTGTACAACTTCCTCGGACCGCTCTACGCGACCGGAGCAGGCTCCAACGACGGTGACTACTCGAACCCCGAGTTCGACGACCTCATCAAGGCCGGTATCAGCAACCCCGACGCCGACGCGCAGATCGACGACTTCACCAAGGCGCAGGAGGTCCTGTTCAAGGATCTGCCCGCGATCCCGCTGTGGTACTCGAACGTGACCGGCGGCTTCAGCGAGAGCGTCGACAACGTCACGTTCGGCTGGAACTCGGTTCCGCTCTACTACGCGATCACGAAGGCCGGCGAGTAAGTCTGACGGCACTTCACCTGTGAGGCGGTGACGATTTCTTCGTCACCGCCTCACAGGCTTGTGTCCACGCGGCTTTCTCTCCCCTCACAGAAGGGACAAGCGGATGCTCGGTTACATTCTGAGACGTCTTCTGCAGGTGATCCCGGTCTTCTTCGGAGCCACCCTGCTCATCTATTTCCTCGTGTTCGCCATGCCCGGCGACCCGATCCTCGCCCTGTTCGGCGACAAGACGCCGAGCCCGGCGGTCGTGGCTCAGCTGCGCGAGCAGTACCACCTGAATGAGCCGTTCATCGTGCAGTACTGGTACTACATCACCGGTGTCTTCCAGGGTGACCTGGGGATGACGTACTCCGGACGCCCAGTTTCCGTCGTGCTCGCCGCGACTCTGCCCGTCACGGGGCGCCTCGCCGTCATGGCGATCGCCATCGAGTTCACCCTGGCGATCATCATCGGTACGATCTCGGCCCTTCGCAAGGGCAAGATCTTCGACAACGTCTCGCTGATCGTGGCTCTCGTCGCGATCGCGATCCCGATCTTCGTCGTGGCCTTCCTCGCCCAGTACTTCCTGGCGATCCAGTGGGGCTGGTTCAAGCCGACGGTCGGCGCCGACAACGATTGGGGTGGGCTCTGGCTTCCCGCGATCGTGCTCGGCTTCAGCCTGTACGCGGTGAGTATGCGTCTGATGCGCAGCTCGGTCATCGAGACCTTGAATCAGGACTGGGTTCGCACGGCATACAGCAAGGGGCTCTCGCGCAGCCGCGTGCTTCCCGTGCACGTGCTGCGCAACTCGCTGATCCCCGTGATCACCAACTCGGCCACGAACTTCGGCGTGCTGCTCGTGGGCGCGACCGTCACCGAGGGCATCTTCAACGTGCCCGGTGTCGGCAACACGCTCTTCCAGGCGATCCAGCGCGGCGAGGGACCGACGGTCGTCTCGTTCGTGACCGTGTTCGTCATCCTGTACGTGTTGGTGAACCTGCTCATCGACCTGCTCTACGGTCTGCTCGACCCGAGGATTCGCTATGCCTGATCCCATCTCACAGAAGCACTACGTCGCCCCCATCGAGACGGAGTCGATCGCGGTCGACGCTGTCCGGATCTCGGACAAGCCCAGCAACCTCTGGCGTGACGCGTGGCTTGATCTGCGTCGCCGTCCGCTGTTCTGGTTCTCCGTCGTGCTGGCTCTGTTCTTCCTCGTGATGGCCGTGTGGCCGACGCTCTTCACGTCCACACCACCGAACGACGACTGCTTCCTCTCGAACAGCAACGGCGGACCGACCGAGGGTCACCCGCTCGGCTTCACCTTCCAGGGCTGCGACATCTACGCCCGCATCGTCTGGGGTTCGCAGACGTCGCTGGCGGTCGGCCTGATCGCCACGGTGATCTCGTCGATCCTGGGACTGATCATGGGCGCGCTCGCGGGCTTCTACGGCGGATGGCTCGACTCGGTGCTCTCGCGCATCGGCGACATCTTCTTCGCGATCCCCTACATCCTCGCGGCCGTGGTCGTGATGACCGTGTTCCGCGACTCCCGTTCGGTGTGGACACTCGCCATCGCGATCGGCGGGTTCGCCTGGGCATCCACCGCACGAGTCGTGCGAGCCGAGGTGCTCCGGGTGCGTCAGGCCGACTTCGTGATGGCCTCGCAGGCGCTGGGGCAGTCGAAGTTCAAGATCCTGCTGAACCATGTCGTCCCGAACGCGATCGCGCCGCTGCTCGTCGTGTCGACGCTCGGGCTCGCGGCGGCGATCGTCGCAGAGGCGACTCTGTCGTTCCTCGGGGTCGGCCTCGGGAGTGACGTCATGTCGTGGGGACTGGACATCGGCAGGGCCCAGGCCTCGCTGCGAGTGGCCCCCATGGCACTCATCTATCCGTCGATCGCGCTCACCCTCGCGGTGCTGGCGTTCGTCACCCTGGGCGAGCTCATCCGAGACGCCCTCGACCCGAAGGCGAGGGCACGCCGATGAGCGAGCGAATCACCGAACAGGTCCCGTTGCTGAGCATCCGCGACCTCAGCGTGGCGTTCCGCACGCAGGAGGGTATGCGCGAAGTGCTCCACGGAGTCAGCTTCGACGTCATGCCGGGCGAGACCGTCGCGATCGTCGGCGAGTCGGGCTCGGGCAAGTCCACGACGGCCACGGCCATCGTGAACCTGCTCCCGGGTACCGGGCAGGTCACCGCGGGTTCGATCACCCTCGAAGGTCGCGAGCTCACGACGCTCAACCGTCGCGAGATCGAGGCGGTGCGCGGTCGGGACATCGGCTTCGTGCCGCAGGACCCGATGTCGAACCTCAACCCCGTCTGGAGCATCGGCTTCCAGGTCAAGGAGGCGATCCGTGCGAACGGCATCGCCCAGGGGCGCGACGCCGCCAAGGCGCGCACGGTCGAGGTGCTGCAGCAGGCCGGTCTGTCGGATGCCGAGAAGCGTCTGCACCAGTTCCCGCACCAGTTCTCGGGAGGCATGCGTCAGCGTGCGCTGATCGGGATGGGCCTCGCGGCCGACCCGAAGCTGCTCATCGCCGACGAGCCGACCTCGGCGCTCGACGTGACGGTGCAGCGCGTGATCCTCGATCACATGGCCTCGCTCACTCGCGACAAGGGCACCTCGGTGCTCCTGATCACGCACGACCTCGGCCTCGCGGCCGAGCGTGCCGACAAGATCATCGTGATGAACGGCGGCAATATCGTCGAGGCAGGTCCCAGCAGGCAGATCCTCGAGGATCCGCAGCATCCATACACGAAGCGCCTGGTGTCTGCCGCGCCGAGTGTCGCGTCGCAGCGCATCCAGGCGGTGGTGGAGGACCGGGGTATCGAGACGCTCGAGGATCTCGCCGACATCCCGCCGACGGTGCGTGTCGCTGGGCTCACGAAGGACTATCGGATCCGTCAGGGTGGCTTCCGCAGCGAAGCGTTCCGAGCGGTCGACGATGTGTCGTTCGCGATCCCTCGCGGCAAGACGCTCGCGCTGGTCGGCGAGTCGGGCTCCGGCAAGTCCACCGTCGCGAAGATGGTGCTGAAGCTCGAGGAGCCCACCAGCGGAACCATCGAGATCGACGGCCAGGACGTGTCGAGGCTCTCGAACGCGCAGGCGTTCGGTCTGCGTCGGCGCATGCAGCCGGTGTTCCAGGACCCGTACGGATCGCTCGATCCGCTGCGCAACATCGGAAACACCATCGCCGAGCCGCTGCAGATCCACGGCGTCGGCGACCGCGCGTCTCAGCGTGAGCGGGTCGAGGAGCTTCTCGACCAGGTGTCGCTGCCCCGTGTGCTCGCCACCCGGTATCCGAACGAGCTCTCTGGTGGTCAGCGCCAGCGCGTCGCGATCGCTCGTGCGCTCGCGCTCAAGCCCGACATCATCGTGCTCGATGAGGCAGTGTCGGCGCTCGACGTGCTGGTGCAGGACCAGGTGCTGCAGCTGCTCGCCGAACTCCAGTCCGAGCTCGGGCTCACGTATCTGTTCATCACGCACGACCTCGCGGTCGTCCGCGTGTCGAGCGACCTCGTGTGCGTGATGGAGAAGGGCAAGATCGTCGAGCAGGGAACTGTCGACGAGATCTTCGCCAACCCGCAGCAGGAGTACACGGATCGTCTGCTGAAGGCGATCCCCGGTGCATCGATCACGCTCGGCGGTCACTGACGGTGACACAGCCGGATCGCCCCGAGGGCGCGCGGATCTACCGCGCGTCCTCCGGGCCGGTGGTGATGGCGCTGACCTCGGCGCTCGCGCTGTACCTGCTCGGTGACACGGCCGTGCGCGGCAGCCTGATGCAGATGCTCCTGGTGGCTCCGTGGCTGCTGCTCGGCCTGTGGATCGTCTACCAGGTGAGCTTCGTGTCCCGCGTCCGCGTCGACGATGAGGGCGTGCTCGTGCAGAACATGCTTCGGCGCACGAGCTTCGGCTGGGCCCGGGTGCGCGACATCGACTTCCGCTGGCAGCTCGAGTTCGCGCTCGACGACGGCAAGACCGTCGCCTGTTACGGCGGACCGGCGCGGTCCCGCCCGACGCGCAGCCGCATGCGCGCCGACGACGAGGCGCCGAAAGCGCCGGCGGGCATCCGCGATCTCACCGACATCCGTGATCGTTGGGAGGCGGGGAGTGCCTCGCAGGCCCCGATCGTCCGGAGCTGGGACGGACCTGCGCTCATCGCGCTCGCTGTGTTCGTCCTCTGGGCGGTCGGTGCGGTGCTGATCACCTAGGCCGGCTGAGCACCCGTATCTCGGTGCCGGTCAGCTCGGCAGCCCGAACACTCCCGGCCAGGTGGCTGCGGCCCACGGGTAGCCGACGAAGACGGTCGCATCGATCAGGAAGTGTGCGACCAGAAATGGCAGCAGTCGTCCTGATCGCTGGAACAGCCAGCCGAACAGCAGTCCCATCGCCAGGTTGCCGATGAACGCGCCGGGCCCCTGATACAGGTGGTAGCTCGCGCGCAGCACCGAGGTCGAGATGATGATCGTCCACGGGCTCCAGCCGAGCTGCTTCAGGCGGGCGAAGAGATAGCCCAGCACGACGAACTCCTCCTGCAGTGACGCACGGGCGGCCGCGAGCAGCAGGATCGGCACCGTCCACCAGTGCGCATCGAGCCCTGCGGGGTTGACCGCGACGAACAGCCCGAGCGCGCGGCCCGCGATGTACAGCGCGAGCCCAGGGACGCCGATCGCGAGCACGAGCAGCACGCCGCGCCCGGCGTCTGCGCCGATACGGGTGCCGTCGAGGCCGAGCTTGCCGAGGCGCGGGCGCGAGGTCTGCCAGAGCAGGAAGCACACCAGCACCACCGGCACGAGCGAGAAGCCGATCGACAGCACCTGGTAGATCAGGTCGAAGAGCTCGCGGTCGCTGCGGGACGGATTCAGCGTCGCCGTCTGATCGGCGAGCGGAGTCTCATCCGTGAGTCGATAGGCGAGCTGCACGATCGCGTAGATCGCCGACTGCCCGAGGCCGAGCGCGAGGACGATCGCGATCTCCCACCACAGTCGGGCGCGTGAGGGAGGAGCCGTGAAGAGGGCTCCGTCAGCCGGGGGAAGGGTCACGATCTCGATGCTACGGCCTGTATTCAGGAACGAACCCTGTGCGTGCGTTATCCTGGAACGTCGGTTTCTCGACGCATCCCACCATCTTCTTAGGACTCATGCATGGCGCACGCCCTCCGCTCTGACCTCCGCAACGTCGCAATCGTCGCGCACGTCGACCACGGCAAGACCACTCTCGTCGACGCCATGCTGCGTCAGACGGGCTCCTTCGGCGAACACGCCCACGTCGATGAGCGCGCCATGGACTCGAACGACCTCGAGCGCGAGAAGGGCATCACGATTCTCGCGAAGAACACGGCGATCACCTACAAGGGTCTCCACGCCAAGGACGGCGAGGTGACGATCAACGTGATCGACACCCCCGGCCACGCCGACTTCGGTGGCGAGGTCGAGCGCGGCCTGTCCATGGTCGACGGCGTCGTGCTGCTCGTCGACGCGAGTGAGGGCCCGCTGCCCCAGACCCGCTTCGTGCTGCGCAAGGCGCTCGAGGCGAAGCTCCCCGTCATCCTCCTGGTCAACAAGACCGACCGCCCCGACGCTCGCATCGCCGAGGTCGAGGAAGAGGCGCACGACCTGCTGCTGGGCCTCGCGTCCGACCTCGTCGACGACGTGCCCGACCTCGATGTCGATGCGCTGCTCGACGTGCCGGTCGTCTACGCGTCCGGCCGCGCAGGTGCCGCCTCGCGCAACCGCCCGGCCGACGGCTCGCTGCCCGACAACGACGACCTCGAGCCGCTGTTCGAGGCGATCCTCGAGCACGTCCCCGCTCCGGAGTACGACGACGAGCACCCGCTGCAGGCCTGGGTCACGAACCTCGACTCCAGCCCGTTCCTCGGTCGCCTCGCGCTGCTCCGCGTCTTCAACGGCACGCTGAAGAAGGGCCAGACCGTGGCCTGGGTCCGCGCCGACGGCACGCACCAGAACGCTCGCATCACCGAGCTGCTGAAGACCCGCGCCCTCGAGCGTTACCCGGCCGAGTCCGCCGGCCCCGGTGACATCGTCGCCATCGCCGGCTTCGAGAACATCACGATCGGCGAGACCATCGCCGACCCGGAGGACGTTCGTCCGCTGCCAGCGATCACGGTCGACGACCCCGCCATCTCGATGACGATCGGCACCAACACCTCGCCGCTCATGGGCAAGGTCAAGGGTCACAAGCTCACCGCTCGCATGGTCAAGGACCGCCTCGACAAGGAGCTCATCGGCAACGTGTCGCTCAAGGTCGTCGACATCGGACGCCCGGACGCGTGGGAGGTGCAGGGTCGTGGAGAGCTCGCTCTCGCCATCCTCGTCGAGAACATGCGTCGCGAGGGCTTCGAGCTCACGGTCGGCAAGCCGCAGGTGGTCACGAAGAAGATCGACGGCAAGACCTACGAGCCGTTCGAGCACCTGACCATCGACACGCCTGAAGAGCACCTCGGTGCCATCACGCAGCTGCTGGCGAACCGCAAGGGTCGCATGGACAACATGACCAACCACGGCACCGGCTGGGTGCGCATGGAGTTCATCGTCCCGTCGCGCGGTCTGATCGGCTTCCGCAGCGAGTTCCTCACCACGACGCGCGGCACCGGCATCGCGAACGCGATCTCGCACGGCTACGAGCCCTGGGCCGGTTCCATCACGACGCGTCAGAACGGCTCGATCGTCGCCGACCGCCAGGGTGTCGTCACCCCGTTCGCGATGATCGCACTGCAGGAGCGCATGTCGTTCTTCGTGCAGCCGACGCAGGAGGTCTACGAGGGCATGGTCATCGGCGAGAACTCGCGCGCCGACGACATGGACGTCAACATCACGAAGGAGAAGAAGCTCACCAACATGCGTGCGGCGAGCTCCGACACCTTCGAGTCGATGACGCCCCCTCGTCAGCTCACGCTCGAGGAGAGCCTCGAGTTCGCTCGCGACGACGAATGCGTCGAGGTGACCCCCGAGGTCGTCCGCATCCGCAAGGTCGCGCTCGACGCGAACACGCGTGCGCGTGAGACCGCTCGACTGAAGCGCCAGGACGCCAACGCCTGATCTCAGCTGTCAAGGGGAGGGTCCCATCTCGTCGCCTTCGACGCGGATGGGGCCCTCTTCTCATGAAATACCCAGGTCAGGGATATTTTTCGCTCAGGTTCTTCGTGCAGACTCGGACACTTGCGCCCGGCGAGCCGGCTCCCGATGAGTCGCCCTGCCTGCAGGTCCGGGTGTACGACAACCCGAAAGTCGAACCCTGTGCTTCACCACAACACCCGTGCTTCCCGGCGCGCCGTCGAGGCGGCGCGCGTCCATTCCGCAGTCAGTGCCCGACGCCCGATGGTGCTGCTGACGACCATCACCGGCGCCCTCCTCGGCATCACCCTCACGGTCGGCGTCGTCTCGACCCCTGCCGCGGGCGCCGAGCGCGCGAACGGCGGCCCGTCCGAGCTCGCCGCCACCTCTGCGGCGTCGCAGGAGCTCTCGCTCCGAGACATCACCGACTCCGCCAACGCCGCGCTGACTGAGGCGAAGGGTGCGGTCACTGCGGCCGACACGCTCACGGCCGACGTCGCAGCCTCCGGGCTCGACCTCGGTGGCGTGCCGACATCCATCGCCACGACCGAGCTGCAGGACCACATCGACGACCTCGGTGAGCGTGCGGTGATCCCTGCGCTGCTGCTGAGCGACCTGACCGACGACACCATCGCCGACACGCATGCGGTCGAGGCGAGCACTGCGACTCTCCAGGAGGCGTTCACGGCGGCCCAGGCGCAGAAGGCGGCTGCGGATGCCGAGCGCGCCGCCGCGGAGCAGGCAGCGGCCGCGGCGGCCGCGCTGGCCGCATCGAACACGGTCGACGGCGCCAAGGCGACCGCGGCCGAGATGGCCTCCAGCCGCTACGGCTGGGGATCCGACCAGTTCTCGTGCCTCAACTCGCTGTGGACCAAGGAGTCCGGCTGGAACTACCAGGCGTACAACGCGGACGGCGGAGCCACCGGCATCCCGCAGGCGCTGCCCGGCAGCAAGATGGCATCGGCCGGGAGCGACTGGCAGACGAACGCCGCCACGCAGATCGCCTGGGGCCTCGACTACATCTCCCGCGGCTACGGCACGCCGTGCAGTGCCTGGTCGCACTCGCAGGCCATGAATTGGTACTGATCCGCACCATCGCGCTGAAGGCCCGCTCCCGCAACGGGGGCGGGCCTTCGCGGTGTCCGGATGCTGTGGCTCAGCGCAGCTCGGAGACCAGGACGGCGCTCGTCCCCGCGACCGTCGCCTCGAAGATGTGCGGCACGTCGCCCGCGTACGAGAGGTAGTCGCCCGGCTGCAGCGTGATGGGGGCATCGACCGGTCCGATCCTCGCCTCTCCGGCGATCAGGATCACGTGCTCGGTCGTGCCGACGTGGTGGGGGTCGGAGCGCCGCGGGTCTCCGGGCTCAGCCTGGATCAGGTAGAGGTCGCGTCTCGCGCCGGGCGGGCTCGCCGACAGCAGGCTCGCGCTGTAGGCCGCGGCCGACGATGGCACACCGGCCAGGTCTGCCGCCCGGATGAGCGTCGGGGCGTTCGCCTGCTGATCGACGAGCACCGCGAAGGGGACGCCGAGCGCGACGCCGAGTGCCCAGAGGGTCTCGACGCTGGGATTGCCGGCGCCGCCCTCGAGCTGCGACACGGTGGCCTTCGAGATGCCGGCGCGCCGGGCGAGCTCGGACACCGAGAGCGACGCGGCTTCGCGTTCCCGACGCAGGGTGCGGGCGATTCGTGTTCGAAGATCCTCCATTCGTTCATCATGTCAAACGATCGTTCGCTTGACTACGCGGATGCAGATGTTCAGAATGATCATCATGTGTTCAGTGGATCGAACGATGGGGTGTTCCCGATGATGACACCCGAACGTGAGGTGTGGAGAGAGGCGCTCGGCGTCGTGCTGGCCACCAGCGCGTACGGGGTGTCGTTCGGCGCCCTCGCCGTGGCATCCGGTCTCGACGTCTGGCAGACCTGCGTGCTGAGCCTGCTGATGTTCACCGGCGGCTCGCAGTTCGCCTTCGTCGGTGTCTTCACCGCCGGCGGCGTCGCGGCGCTGCCGTCGGCCATCGCTTCGGCGGTGCTGCTCGGAGTCCGCAACGTCGCGTACGGCATGCGCATGTCGCCGGTGATCGGCGGGGGAGCGCTGCAGCGTGCCGCCGCCGCGCACTTCACGATCGACGAGTCGACCGCCGTCGCGATCTCGCAGAACGAACCGCGACTCCGGCGTGCGGGGTTCTGGATCACCGGTATCGGCATCTTCGTCGGTTGGAACATCACCACCCTGATCGGCGCGCTGGTCGGCGACGTGCTCGGAGACCCGCGGGGATGGGGGCTGGATGCCGCCGCCGCTGCCGCGTTCCTCGCACTGCTGTGGCCGCGGCTCAAGCAGCGGCAGGCCATCGCGGTCGGCATCGCCGCCGCCGTCGTCGCTGCATCGGTCACGCCGTTCCTGATGCCGGGGATCCCGGTGCTCCTGGCGGCCGTGGTCGCGATCGTGGTCGGCTGGTTCAACTGGCTCGGTGATCGGCCGGCACCTGCTGCGGCCGAGGGAACGACGGTGACACCATGAGCATCTGGAGTGCGATCCTGCTCGCCGCGCTGATCTGCCTCGGGTTGAAGGCGATCGGCTACCTCGTGCCGCCCAAGGTGCTCGAGGCCCCGCGACCAGCACGCATCTCGGATCTGCTCACGGTCGCACTGCTCGCAGCCCTCGTGGCCGTGCAGACGCTCGGCGCGGGGCAGGCCATCATGGTCGACGCCCGCGTTCCGGCCCTCCTGGTCGCCGGAGGCCTGCTGTGGCTGCGGCAGTCCTTCCTCGTGGTGGTGTTCGCTGCTGCCCTCGTGGCTGCGCTGCTGCGACTGTGGGGGCTCGCGCTCTGATTGCGCAACCCGGGCGGCAGCCAGCGCGACTGCGACGGTAGAATCGACGCGTGCGCGTCAGCTGGGTGTCGAGAGTGTTGTCGTGGATCTCTGCGATCCTCGTCGGCGGCGTGTACGGCGTCGCCGGCACGATCGCCCACAGCCTGACCTGGGGGCCGATCCCGGTCGGCCTGATCGTCGGCGCCATCGCGTGCGCTGCGATCCTGATCGCGGTCCGATCGCTCACGCACGATCGTGGTGCGGCGCTCGCCGCCGGCGTCGGCATGGTGGGGATGCTGCTGCTGATCTCCGGTGTCGGTCCCGGTGGCTCCGTCGTGGTGCAGGACTCGCTCGCTGGACGGATCTGGACCTACCTCGTGGCCGGTCTCGTCCTGCTCGTGGTGGCCTGGCCGTCGTTCTCGCGTCTCCCCGTGCGAACCGAGGCGGCGACGACAGCGGTCCCGGTCGAGTCGGAACCGCTGATCACCGCTGTTCCGGCGCACCCCGCCTCCTCGCAGGAGAACCAGCCCCGCGCGCCGTAGACTGGTCGGGTGACGTATGTGATCGCCCTGCCGTGTGTCGATGTGAAGGACCGTGCCTGCATCGACGAATGCCCCGTGGACTGCATCTATGAGGGCGAGCGTTCGTTGTACATCCACCCCGACGAATGCGTCGACTGCGGTGCCTGCGAGCCGGTCTGCCCGGTCGAGGCCATCTACTACGAGGACGACCTGCCCGATGAGTGGCAGGACTACTACAAGGCGAACGTCGAGTTCTTCTCGGAGATCGGCTCTCCGGGTGGGGCCGCCAAGGTCGGGGTGTACTCCTTCGACCACCCCGTGGTCGCAGCGCTCCCGCCCCAGGGCGAGTAGGTCTCGACGTGAGTGTCCGTGACCTCGCCGATTACCCGTGGGATGCCGTCGTCCCGTTCCGTGAGCGCGCAGCGCAGCATCCGGACGGACTCGTCGATCTCTCGATCGGCTCGCCGGTCGACCCGACCCCCGATGTGATCCGCCGTGCGCTGACCGAGGCGACGGATGCGCACGCGTATCCGCAGACCGTCGGCACCTCTGCCGTGCGCGAGGCGATCGTCGACTGGTATGCCCGTCGCCGCGGCGTCACCGACCTGCGCGTCGACAACGTGCTGCCGACGATCGGATCCAAGGAGCTCGTGGCGTTGCTGCCGACGCTGCTCGGCCTCGGCGACGGCGACATCGTCGTGCATCCTCGCGTGGCCTATCCAACGTACGAGGTCGGTGCCCGCACGGCAGGTGCGACGCCGCTCGCCGCCGACGACCCGGCGAGCTGGCCCGAGGGCACGAAGCTCATCTGGATCAACACGCCGGGTAACCCGGACGGCCGCACCTGGACCGTCGACGAGCTCGCAGTCGCGGTCCGCCGCGCGCGTGAACTCGGCGCCGTGCTCGCGAGTGACGAATGCTACGCGGAGCTCGGCTGGGACGGCCCATGGGCGAGCGAACCGGTGCCATCCGTCCTCGACCCGCGAGTGACCGACGGCAGTCGAGCCAACCTGCTCAGCGTCTACTCGCTGAGCAAGCAGTCGAACCTGGCGGGCTACCGCGCGGCCTTCGTCGCCGGGTGCGCGCGCATCGTCGGCGAGCTGCTCACAGCGCGCAAGCACCTCGGTCTCATGCCGCCGGCGCCGATCCAGCACGCCATGGCGGTGGCCCTCGGTGACGACGAGCATGTCGCCGCGCAGAAGGAGCGCTACCGCGAGCGCCGCGATCTGCTGCGCCCCGCCGTGGAGGCAGCGGGCTTCCGCATCGACGGCTCCGAAGCCGGTCTCTACCTCTGGGCGACCGAGGGCAAGGACGCCTGGGACTCGATCGCACGTCTCGCTGATCTCGGCATCCTGGCAGGCCCAGGGCCCTTCTACGGCCCCGACTCCGCCGAGCACATCCGGCTCTCGCTGACCGCGCCGACCGAGCGGATCGCCGAGGCAGCGCGTCGCCTGCGTGCGGGCGTGCTGTAGGAATCCTCACCGACTGCGTCTTCTGTTTGGCGGATGTCACAGTAGGCCTGAGTCCCTACTAGGCTGTAAAAGCGATCCGGTCGTGATCCGACCAGGCGGCATGATGCCACCACATCGCCAGTTCCGGCTTGAGAAGAGATATGGCTGACATCCACGCGACAGGCGAGCAGTCAGACACGACGAGGAGGTCCGCGTGAGTGCAGCGGCAGACCAGCAGGCTACGGCGAAGCTGACGATCGGCGAGACCACCGCGGAGTTCCCACTGGTGCACGGCACCGCCGGCAACAGCAGCATCGACTTCTCGACGCTGACCCGCCAGACCGGCTACACCGGCCTCGACTACGGCTTCGTGAACACGGCGTCGACGAAGTCCGAGATCACGTTCATCGACGGCGACAAGGGCATCCTGCGGTACCGCGGGTATCCGATCGAACAGCTCGCCAACACCACGAGCTACCTCGAGGTCGCCTGGCTGCTGATCTACGGCGATCTGCCCTCGGCATCCGAGCTCTCGGAGTTCGACGAGAAGATCCGCCGCCACACGCTCCTGCACGAGGACCTCAAGCGCTTCTTCTCCGCGCTGCCGCACACCGCTCACCCGATGTCGGTGCTGTCGTCGGCCGTCGCTGCGCTCTCGACGTACTACGAAGGCCAGACCGACCCGCACAACCCGGAGCATGTCGAGCTGAACATGATCCGCATGCTCGCCAAGCTCCCGGTGATCGCGGCGTACGCGCACAAGAAGAGCGTCGGTCAGGCATTCCTCTATCCGGACAACTCGCTGAGCTTCGTCGACAACTTCCTGAAGCTCAACTTCGGCGTGCACAGCGAGGAGTACGAGGTCAACCCGGTGATGTCGAAGGCGCTCGAGCTGCTCCTCATCCTGCATGAAGACCACGAGCAAAACGCCTCCACCTCGACCGTGCGTCTGGTCGGCTCCACCGGGGCGAACCAGTTCGCGTCCGTCTCCGCCGGCATCCAGGCGCTCTCCGGGCCGCTGCACGGTGGCGCGAACGAGGCCGTGCTCACGATGCTCGGCCAGATCCGCGACTCCGGTCAGAGCGTGTCCCGCTTCGTCGAGCGTGTGAAGAACAAGGAAGAGGGCGTGAAGCTGATGGGCTTCGGGCACCGGGTCTACAAGAACTACGACCCGCGCGCCAAGCTCGTCAAGGATGCGGCCGACGAGGTGCTCGCCTCACTCGGCGTGACCGACCCGCTGCTCGACCTCGCCAAGGAGCTCGAAGAGCTCGCGCTGGCAGACGACTACTTCCGCGAGCGTCGCCTGTACCCGAACGTCGACTTCTACACCGGCGTGATCTACAAGGCCATGGGCTTCCCGACGCGCATGTTCACGGTGCTGTTCGCGATCGGTCGTCTGCCCGGCTGGCTGGCGCAGTGGCGTGAGCTGCAGCTCGACCCGCAGACCAAGATCGGTCGCCCGCAGCAGCTGTACACGGGATCGCCCGAGCGCGACTTCCCGACCCGCTGATCTCGACTCGCCGATCATCCGCGCGGACGATCGGCGAGGACACACGAAAGCGGCGTGCCTCCCGAGGGAGACACGCCGCTTTCGTGTGTCTGCTGAAGGGTCAGCGGCCCTGCGAGCTCCGACCGCCCTGACGGCTCTGGCCGCCCTGACGCGAGAAGCCTGCCTGGCCACCCTGGCCGCCACCCTGTCCGCCGGAGCGGGGGCGACGACGACGAGCCGGGGGAGTCGCTGCACCGGCGCGCTCGCCACCGGCGGGACGCTGCTTCGCCTGACGCTGCGGCTGCTGCGCCTGGACCGGTGCGGGGCGCACGTGCTCGGCGCGCTCCGGGACGAGCTCGTTCACGGCGGCTGCCGTGACGTCCTCGAGGGCGGCCGAGATGGCAGCCTTGCGGAGCAGGTCCTTCACGTCGCGGCGCTGCTCGGGAAGCACGACCGTGACGACGGTTCCCGCCGCGCCGGCGCGAGCCGTACGGCCCGAGCGGTGCAGGTACGCCTTGTGCTCCATGGGCGGGTCGACGTGCACGACCAGGTCGACGTTGTCGACGTGCACGCCACGAGCGGCCACGTCGGTCGCGACGAGGACACGCACGCCGCCATCGGCGGGAGCGGCCGAGAAGGCGCTGAGGTTGCGTTCGCGGGCGTTCTGCGACAGGTTGCCGTGCAGATCGACCGAGGGGATGCCCGCGGCGGTCAGCTGCTTGGCGAGCTTCTTGGCCTGGTGCTTGGTGCGCGTGAACAGGATGCGACGGCCGGTGCCGGAGGCGAGCTCGCGGACCAGCGTCGTCTTGTTCTCGGTCGAGTTGACGACGAGCACGCGGTGGGTCATCTCCCCGACCGGCACGCTCTCCTCGTCGACCTCGTGGCTGACGGCGTTGGAGAGGAAGCGGCGGGCGAGGGTGTCGATGCCGCGGTCCAGCGTCGCGCTGAACAGCAGGCGTTGTCCGCCGGCCGGCGTGGCCGTGAGGATGCGCGTGACACCGGGCAGGAAGCCGAGGTCGGCCATGTGGTCGGCCTCGTCGAGCACGGTGACCTCGACGGCGTCGAGCTGCACGACCTTCTGCTTCATGAGGTCTTCGAGACGGCCGGGGCACGCCACGACGATGTCGACGCCGCTGCGCATGGCCTGCTCCTGCGGGCGCTGGCTGACGCCGCCGAAGACGGTGGTGACGCGGAGGCCCTTGGCCTCGGCGAGCGGCGCGATGGTCGCGGCGATCTGGGTGGCGAGCTCGCGGGTCGGTGCGAGCACCAGACCGCGCGGGTGGCCGGGACGGCTGCTGCGCGAGGATGCCGCGAGGCGGCTCACGAGCGGCAGGGCGAAGGCGATGGTCTTGCCACTGCCGGTGCGGCCACGACCGAGGAGGTCACGGCCGGCGAGGGAATCGGGGAGCGTGTCGCGCTGAATCGCGAACGCCTCGGTCTTGCCGTCCTTGGAGAGGACGGCTGCGAGGTCGGCGGGCACGCCGAGATCGAGGAAGGAAGTCATGAAGTATCTCCGAGATTGCACGCACGCACGAACGAGTGGTCCTGGTGCGGGAGGGTGGGCGACGGCGCGGGATCGCGCATCGTTTCGCCGTTCGAAATGGCCAGAACCGGGTGAGTGGCGCGGGAGCGTGTCGACGACGCAGACGCCTCGCATGGCGAAGACGTCACGACGACACTATCACGCGGACCTCGGAGAACCCCGCAGGCGGCTGCGAGGGGGGTGCCCCTATGTAGTTCGTCAAGGCCCACTCGGCGGTCAGGAGTGATGCGAGCGGGTGGCCGCATAGGCTGATGATCGGGCGCGTGGGCTGTGGTTGCTCTCGAATCGAGCGCGCGATCTGGACGTTTGAGACGTGGCGGCCGGATGACGGGTGAGTGGCGGCCGATTGGCGGCGCCGTGACGTGGTGGAGGCGTGGGAGTGAAAGCGAGCATGAGGTCCATGAACACAACACGGATTGCAGATCTTCGGCAGGAGGTCGGATGGACTCAGGAACGTCTTGCCACGGAGAGCGGTGTCGGGCTGCGGACGATTCAGCGTCTGGAGGCGGGAAACGAGGCGAGCCTTGAGACCTTGTCTTTGGTTGCTGAAGCGTTGCGAGTCTCGGTGGGTGATCTGTTCACCAGCATCGATGACACGGACTTCGGCAGCCGCGTAGAGGCGTTGGACTCCCGCGTCGTTGACCAGCAGGCTGCGCGAGATCGAGTCACCGCTGCATGGCGGTGGCTCTATGTCGGGATCGGAGTGGTGCTGACCCTGCTGAGCTTCACTATGGGTCAGTACGGGCTCGTGTTGTTCCTCGCCTACTGGACGGGCGGACTGATGATCCTCATCGCGCTCCGCCGAATTGTGCTCGAACCGCGGCTTGACGCGCGCTATCCGCTCTCCCGCAGCAAACGGCAGGTCCGTGAGCAGCGCAGCGCCCGGCCTGCACCCGTCGATTCCGAGAACGTGTCGTGACCGACGTCGAGCAGTTCAGACTCGCCGAACTGTCCGTCCGCGTGTTCGCCTCACCGGAAACGTTCGCTGCGCTTTATGACGATGTCGTGGCGCTTCTTGAGGCGAAGTATGAGCAGAGCGCGTGGGAGCTCGCATCCCAAGAGGACGTGACAGATGACGCGGAGCATCGCGACGCCCTTGATCGACTGCGGCAAGAAGCGGAAGTTGCCAGCCGGTTCCGTTGAACTCCCTGACGGGTGGTGGCCTGAGCCGTTCGTTCAGGCGGCTTGGCGACGGGTCTCGCCAACGTAGAGGGTGCCGTCGCGCAGCATGGCGTATAGGACGTCGGAGCGTCGTCGGGCGAGGGCGAGGAGCGCCTGGTTGTGGCGTTTCCCCTGGCTGATCTTGCGGTCATAGTAGGCGCGGGAGTCGGGGTCGCGGAGTGCGGCGAACGCGGAGAGGAACATCGTGTTCTTCAGGACCTTGTTCCCGCGGCGTGATGAGTACTCGTCTCTGATGGAGGAGCCGGATCTGCGGGTGACGGGCGCGAGGCCGGCGTAGGCGGCGAGGTGTCCGGCGGTGGGGAAGTGCTTTCCGGCGACTTCGGTGAGGAGTCTGGCTGCGGTCCTGACGCCGACTCCGGGCATGCTCGTCAAGACCGGCTGAAGAGGGTGCGCATCGACCAGTCGCTCGACCTCCGCTGCGACATCGTCACGTTGCTTTCGCAACGTTGCCAGCTGTGCTGCGAGGCGTGGAATCACGAGCGCCGCAGCGTTGGTGCCAGTGACGACCACGGACTGCTGGTCGAGCGCGGCGGTGATCTCGTGGGCCCAGTCCCGGCCCTTGCGGGGCGCGAGTTTCAGCATCCGTGCCGCGATCCGTTTCTCGCCCGCCGTGCGCAACTGGGCCGGTGAAGGCCACCGTTGCAGCAGGTCAAGAGTCGCGGGGTGATCCAGCCGCGGCCCGATAGCGCGTTCCAGCGCCGGGTGGATCTGGGTGAGGAGTCCTCGGACGCGGTTGCCGACTTGGGTGATCTGGGCGCCGAGGTCGTCATCGAACCCGCAGAGCATGGCGAGCTCGGCGACCTGCTCGTCTGTCACTTGGATCGAGCGCAGCGTGTGCGGCATCGTCCGCGCCGTCTCCGCGATGATGGCCGCGTCTCTCGCGTCGGTCTTGGCTTCGCCTGGATGAAGGTCGGCGATGCGGCGCATGGCCAAACCGGGCAGGTAGCCGACCAGCGCGCCCGCGGCTTGCGCGACGGCGACAGGTAGCGCGCCGATGGTCGCGGGCTGGTCCACGACGAGTAGCACGACGCCGTGCTTCTGAAGGTCGGCGAGCACGGCTCGGAGTCGTCGCTCGTCGTTCGGGAGTGCCCGGTCATGAAGCTTCGTCCCGGTCCGGTCGAGAGCGACTGCGTGGTGCTCGCCCTTCCCGACGTCGAGGCCGACGAACACGTCGACCTGGTCGTAGTTCTCGATCTGTGTGGCCACCTACTCCTCCGTTCGCTTGGCTTGACAGCGTGCGGCGGTGCGTCTCGGCATCCACGTTACGAACGACCTCGAGCGTGCTCGGGCCTGGCCCCTATCAGCGATCACCCACCGCCAACCAGGCTCGGTGACAACACCCCCCGGCTCATCAAGGACAGGGGGGACCAATCATGCCGAGCCCGGCAGGCCGCCACCGCCCAGCATGCTCACCAAGCGGCTACGAAGAAGGTAACGGGGGGGCGAGCCGTGCGCTCAGGCGTGCAGCGCCTCGTTCAAGGTCACCCCGACGCCGGCGCGCCGGACGGCCTCGACGGCACCGCTGAGCGAGTTGCGTCGGAACAGCAGTCCGTGCTGGCCGGAGAGCTCGGCGCCCTTGACCGTCTGCTTCGTGCCGTCGGCGGTGACCGGGCCGTCGACGAGCACGATCTTGGTGCCGGCGGTCACGTACAGGCCGGCCTCGACCACGCAGTCGTCGCCGAGGGAGATGCCGATGCCCGCGTTCGCGCCGAGCAGCGTGCGTGCGCCGATCGAGACGCGGTGCGTGCCGCCGCCGGAGAGTGTGCCCATGATCGACGAGCCGCCCCCGATGTCGCTGCCGTCGCCGACCACGACGCCCTGCGAGATGCGGCCCTCGACCATGGAGGCGCCGAGCGTGCCGGCGTTGAAGTTCACGAAGCCCTCGTGCATCACGGTGGTGCCGGGGGAGAGGTAGGCGCCCAGACGCACGCGCGACGCGTCGGCGATGCGCACACCGGTGGGCTGCAGGTAGTCGGTGAGACGAGGGAACTTGTCGAGCCCCTGCACCTGGATGCCGGCACGCTGCAGCTGCGGACGCAGGCGCGCGGCTGCCTCGGGGTGCACTGGGCCGGCGTTCGTCCATGCGACGTTCGGCAGGTGGCCGAAGATGCCGTCGAGGTTGAGATCGTTCGGACGCACCAGGAGGTGCGAGAGGGCGTGCAGCCGCAGGTACGCGTCGGCCGTGGACGCCGGTGCGGCATCGAGGTCGATCCGGAGCTGCACGGCCTCGACCGTGACGTCGCGCCGCTCATCGGGTCCGGTGAGCGAGTCCTGAGCGGATGCCGTGGCGGCATCCGTCGGGAGCTCTCCCGTGCCGAGCTCGGAGTACCAGGCATCCAGCACGGTGCCGTTGCCGGCGATCGTGGTGAGTCCGATGCCCCAGACGCTGCGCGATTCAGTCATGCCTCAACGGTATCCCGAACGCGTGCGCGCTCCCCGCCGGATGACGATGTGTTCCGGTCGCGATTCCTGCCGTCTGCTTCGCGGCTTGGCGGCAGGAACTGCGACCGGAACCCGCAACTAGGCTGGGGGCATGGTGCTCGATCTGACAGCCTCCTCGCTCGACCTCACCCGTGCGATCTGCGACATCCCCAGCGTCTCGGGAGACGAGCAGCGCCTCGCCGACGAGATCGAGGCCGCGATCGCGCCGCTGGCTCATCTCGAGGTGAGCCGCCACGGCAACACGATCGTCGCACGCACGGCACTCGGTCGCGCGCAGCGGGTCGCGATCGCCGGGCACATCGACACCGTGCCGATCAATGACAACGTGCCGACCCGGGACGTCGAGGTCGACGGGGAGCGGTACCTGTGGGGTCGCGGCACCGTCGACATGAAGGCAGGCACCGCGGTGCAGCTGAAGCTCGCCGCTGAGCTGACCGATCCCGCCGTCGACATCACCTGGATGTGGTACGACAACGAGGAGGTCGAAGCGTCGAAGAACGGCCTCGGCCTGCTGGCCGCCGTCCGCCCCGATCTCTTCCAGGCGGACTTCGCGATCCTGGGGGAGCCGTCGAACGGCGAGGTCGAAGGCGGATGCAACGGCACGCTCCGCGCGATCGTGCGGACGACCGGCGTGCGCGCGCACAGCGCACGTGCCTGGATCGGCGAGAACGCGATCCACCGCGCGGCCCCGATCCTGACACGGCTCAGCGAGTACCGGGCGAAGGAGGTCGCGGTCGAGGGACTCCTGTACCGCGAGAGCCTGAGCGCCGTGCGCATCACCGGCGGTGTCGCCGGCAATGTGATCCCTGATGCCTGCGAGGTCGAGGTCAACTACCGCTTCGCCCCGAGCAAGTCCGCAGCGGATGCCGAGGCCCACCTGCGCGGTGTGCTCGCCGGCTTCGACATCGAGATCACGGATGCCGCCGAGGGCGCCCGTCCTGGGCTGGATGCGCCGATCGCCCAGCAGTTCGTCGCCGCAGTCGGCGCCGAGCCGCGTCCGAAGTACGGCTGGACCGACGTCGCTCGGTTCTCGGCCCTCGGCATCCCCGCCGTGAACTACGGCCCTGGCGACCCGCATCTCGCGCACCACGATGAGGAGCGCGTTCCCGTGGCGCACATCGACGCAGTCGAGCGGGGTCTTCGCGCATGGCTCACCGCGCGCTGAGTCTCTCGCGCCGCTGGGCGCAGACGCCCCTCGCAGTGCGCATCGCGGTCATCTACGTCGCGGCGCGCGTGGTCACGAGCGTGTTCTTCGTGCTCGCTGCGTCGCTCGCCACCTCGCTCTCCAGGATCGGCGCCGACCCGGGCCTCGGCGACTTCGTGCTCGCCTGGGACGCGCAGTGGTACTGGCTGATCGCCGAGAACGGATACCCGAGCGAGTTGCCGCTCACCGATTCGGGCGATGTGGCGGAGAACGCGTGGGCATTCATGCCGGTGTTCTCCTACGCGGCGAAAGCGCTCGGTCTGCTGTTCGGTTCCTGGGGCGTGGGCGCCTTCCTGATCTCGCTCGTCGCCGGCTACCTCGCCTGTCTCGCGCTGCACCGGCTGCTGCGTGACCGCATCGGCGCATCCGCCGCGACCTGGGCCGTCGTGCTGTTCGCGTCGGGCCCTCTGGCCGCGATGTTCCAGGTCGCGTACGCCGAGACGCTGTTCCTGCTGCTGCTGTTCCTCGCGCTCGACGCGGTGGCTCGGCACCGATACGGCTGGCTCTACCTGCTGATCCCGGTGATGGCGTTCACCCGCCCCGGCATCCTCGCCTTCGCCCTGTACCTCGGGCTGCACGGCATCCTGCGCTGGGTGCGCCGTCGCGACGAGCCGCTGTCGCGCATCGACATCGTGCACATCGTCGCGCTCGGCGCGCTGGCGACGGCATCGGGCTTCGCGTGGCAGGTCATCGCGGGGCTGGTGACGGGGGATCACGGGGCGTACCTCGCGACCGAGCTGGCCTGGCGTCGGCACTGGGTCGTCGGGGGTGTGGAGGGGTTCGTGCCGTTCGAGGGGTGGATCCAGGCCGCGCAGTTCTGGTTCCTGCAGTGGGGGATGCCCGCGTGGGCGGGTCTGGTCGCGTTGGTGCTCCTCGTCGCCGGTGCAGCTCTCGCACTGCTGCGCTCGCCGCAGGTCAGAGCCCTCGGCCCGGATCTGCGGCTCTGGAGCGCCAGCTACCTGCTCTATCTGCTGGCCGTGTTCTTCCCGCAGTCGAGCACGTTCCGTCTGCTTCTGCCGATCAGCCCGCTCTGGGGAGCGGTCGCCGTGCCGAGATCACGACTGTGGCGGGGCAGCGTCCTGGTCGTCGCACTCATCGGCCAATGGCTCTGGATCTTCCACATGTACGCCCTCGGGAACACGTTCTGGCAGGTGCCCTGACGATGAAGCTCGGGTGGATTTCTCACACGTGACGTCCAGGTACCCGTCGCACCCGATAAACTCATCACATACCACCGAGGAAAAGGAGCCACGATGGCAGCGATGAAGCCGAGGACCGGAGACGGACCCATGGAGGCCGTAAAGGAAGGGCGACTCATCATCGTGCGCGTTCCGCTCGAAGGCGGCGGCAGACTTGTCGTCTCAGTGAACGACGCCGAGGCCAAGGAGCTTCACGACGTGCTCGCAGCCGTCGTGGCACCCGCCTGATCGACCCGGATCCCTCCACGAGGATCCGAGAAGGGCGATGGATCAACCGATCCATCGCCCTTCTCGTGCGTCCGGGGGTGCTGTTCCGGTCAGTCGCGTTCGCCGATGCTGATCAGCTGCAGCAGTCCTTCGCCGGCCGGGGAGATCGTGGCGAGCACCGCGGAGGACTCCTGCGTCTCCTGCACGAGCGAGCGGTAGGCGGAGGTGACCTCATCGCGCTGCACAGGATCTGCGACGCGTCCGCCGGCAAGGACGCGCGGCACGAGCACCATGCCGCCTGCGCGGGCGAGGCGGAGTCCGTGCGACACGTAGTCGATCACGTTCTCGGGGTCGGCGTCGACCACGACGATGTCGTAGGACGCCTCGTTCATGCGGGGGAGCACGTCGGCTGCGCGCCCGGTGATGAACCGTGCCCTGGTCGAGGGGATCTTCGCCTCGGAGAAGGCCTGTCGTGCTGCGGCGAGGTGCTCAGGCTCATTGTCGATGGAGGTCAGCACCGCCTGCGGCGCGCCGCGCAGCAGCCAGAGGCCGGACACGCCTGCACCGGTCCCGATCTCGACGATCGACCTGGCGTTGGTCGCGGCGGCGAGCACGGCGATCTGCGAGCCGACGGCTGCGCTGATCGGGGCGGCACCCAGCTCGACCGCGTGTGCGCGCGCACGCGCGATGGAGTCGGGTTCGACGATGGATTCGCGGATGAACCGCGCGTTCGCGTCATGTTCGCTCATACCGTGTCTCCTCGATGACCTGTGGTGTTCCCAGGATATTCGCTCGGTGTGCACCGGGAGCGCAGGCGCGGCGGTAGCCTGGAGAGATGCAATTCGGGCTCACTTTCGAGAAGCTGCTGCTGATCGGTCTCATCGTGGTGCTCATCGTCGGCCCCGATCGGCTTCCCGTGGTCGCCGAGGGGTTCGCGCGCATGGTCCGCAAGGCCGGCGAGTATCTTCGCGACACGAAGTCCCGGATGCGCGATGAGATGGGTCCCGAGATGGACGACGTCGATTGGCGCAAGCTCGATCCTCGTCAGTACGACCCGCGACGCATCATCCGCGAGGCACTGCTCGACACTCCTGCCCCTGCGGCCGCCGCTGCCGCAGCCCAGACGACGATCGCCGAGCCAGCCCCCGCGGCATCGCGAGCACCGCAGGAGTTCACGGCGACGAACAAGCCGCCGTACGATCTCGAAGCGACCTGACCCAGATCTCAGTTGAGCGACATCGGCAGCGACCGGCCGGAGAGTCCGCGTCCCTGACGTGACAGCGTCCGCGCCAGCGCGATGATCTCAGCGGCAGCGGCATCCGTCGCATCGGCGAGGACGACCGGCTCACCCGAATCGCCGCCGGTCCTGAGCGCCGGGCTCAGGGGGATCGATGCGAGCATCGGCACCACGTCGCCCGACTCGGACAGCGCCTCGGCGACCGCGGCCCCACCGCCGGATCCGAACAGGTCGATCACGGTGCCGTCCGGCAGCGAGAAGGCCGCCATGTTCTCGACGACGCCGATCACCCGCTGACCGGTCTGCCGGGCGACCAGCCCGCTGCGGATCGCGACGTCGGCGGCTGCGGTCTGCGGTGTGGTCACGACGAGCACCTCAGCGTGCGGCAGCAGCTGTCCGATCGAGATCGCGATGTCGCCGGTACCAGGCGGCATGTCGATCAGCAGGACGTCGAGGTCGCCGAAGAACACATCGGTGAGGAACTGCGAGACCGTGCGGTGCAGCATCGGCCCGCGCCAGGCGACGACCGCCTCACCGTCTCGCAGGAACATCCCGATCGAGATGGTCTTCACGCCGTGCGCGACCGGCGGCAGCATCAGGTCGTCGATGCGCGTCGGCTGGGTGCCGGCCGGGATGCCGAGGAGTCCGGGGATCGAGAAGCCGTGCACATCCGCGTCGACGAGTCCGACCGCGAGGCCCTGCTCGGCGAGCGCGACGGCGAGGTTCGCGGTGACTGTCGACTTGCCGACGCCGCCCTTGCCGCTCGAGACCAGGATCACGCGGGTGAGCGAGTCGGGGCCGAACGGCATCTGCCTCGGGGGGCGTCCGTCGCGCAGCTTCTCGGTGAGCGCCTTGCGCTCGGCAGGGGTCATCACGCCCACCTCGACCTCGACCGCATCGATTCCGGCGACGGATGCCGCGGCGTTGCGGACGTCGGTCTCGATGCGGTTCGCTGCGGGGCAGCCGACGATCGTCAGCACGATGCCCACACTCGCTCGTCCACCGTCGACCGTGATGTCGCGGACCATGTCGAGATCGCCGATCGGGCGCCGGAGCTCCGGATCGGTGACGGCTGCGACCGCCGCCCGAACGCTGTCGGCGGTCGTCATGCGGAGGCGCCGTCGGTGGACGGCTTCTCGTTCGATTCCTCGAGCTCGGCGAGCAGGGCCTTCAACTCGTGCCGCAGCACATCACGCGTCACGACCTGCGAGTTGCGCTCCTCGAGCGAGAGGCGCAGGGCGACGATCTCGCGGGCGAGGTACTCGGTGTCGGCGAGGTTGCGCTCCGCACGCTGACGGTCCTGCTCGATCTGCACGCGGTCGCGGTCATCCTGCCGGTTCTGTGCGAGCAGGATGAGCGGTGCAGCGTACGAGGCCTGGAGCGACAGCATGAGGGTCAGTGCCGTGAAGCCGAGCGCGGCATCGTCGAAGCGCAACTCGTCGGGCAGCAGCGTGTTCCACATGATCCACAGCACGCAGAACATGGTCAGGATCAGCAGGAACGCCGGGGTGCCCATCGCGCGGGCGACCCACTCGGTGAACCGGCCGAAGCGGTCGCGTGAGGTGGGACGCACGCGGGTCGTTCCGCGACCGAGCGGTGCATCGAGGCCGGGGGAGCGGGCCATCAGCGCACCTCCTTGGTCGGCGCGACGGTGTCGTCCTCATCGTGCGAGCGCCAGTCGTCCGGGAGCAGGTAGTCGAGCACGTCGTCGATGCTGATCGCGCCGACCAGTCGATGCGCCGCATCGATCACAGGAAGCGAGACCAGGTCGTAGCTCGCCAGCATCCTGGCGACCTCGGCTGCGGATGCCGTGACCGGCACCGGCTCCAGGCTGTCGTCCATGATCGCGCCGAGCCGCTCGTGCGGCGGGTAGCGCAGCATCCGCTGGAAGTGCACCATGCCGAGCAGGCGTCCGGTCGGCGTCTCGAAGGGCGGGAGGGTGACGAAGACGGCAGCGGCGAGGGCCGGGTGCAGTTCGTGCCGACGGATCAAAGCGAGCGCTTCGGCGACCGTGGCGTCGGCAGACAGGATGATCGGCTCCGGGGTCATCAGACCGCCGGCGGTGTCCGGTGCGTAGCGCAGCAGCATCCTGACGTCTTCGGCCTCTTCCGGCTCCATCAGCTCGAGCAGGTGCTCCAGGCGATCGGGCGCGAGCTGCGCCAGCAGGTCGGCCGCGTCATCCGGCTCCATCTGGTCGAGGATGTCGGCCGCGCGCTCGTCACCGAGACGGTCGAGGATGTGCACCTGCTCGTCCTCGGGCATCTCCTCCATGGCGTCGGCGAGACGGTCGTCGGAGAGCTCTTCGGCGACCTCGATCATGCGCTGCTGCGGCAGGTCGAGGAGCGTGTTCGCGAGGTCGGCGGCGTGCAGCTCGGAGTACGAGGCGACCAGCTGCTCGGCTGATTGCGATTCCCCTGGTGCGCGCTCCTCGGTGACCTCGCTCCACGCGGCGAAAGTGGTCGGGCCCTTCGCGAACGGCGAGGCGCTGGTCTTGGGCCTGCGGAGGAAGAGCTGGCTCACGGCCCACTCGCCGAGTCGGTTCGGCTCGATCGCGACGTCCTCGATCACACCGGTTCCGGTGCCGTCGGCGAAGGTCACGCGGCGGCCGAGCATCTCGGCGAGCGCCCGCACCTCTCCGGCGCGCGGCGAGAAGCGGCGCACGTTGATGAGCCCGGTGCTGATGACCTGGCCGGAGCGGATCGAGGTCACGCGACCGATCGAGAGGAACACCTGCCGGCGGCCGGGGATCTCGACGACGAGTCCGATCACGCGCGGCGCTGCCGTACTTCGATACACGATGACGACGTCACGGACCTTGCCGAGCCGGTCGCCCACGGGGTCGAAGACGGCGCAACCGGCCAGGCGCGCGGCGAATACCCGTTGTGTGCTCACGCTTCCAGCGTAGTGCGCGGGGGTCCTGGTGACCTCCCCGTCGTCGGTTCCAGACGCCCGGCTGGTAGGGCGTGGAAGAATAGCCGGATGAGCATGCTCAATCGACCAGCGAACAGCAACGACACCGGCGAGATGGTCGCGTCGATGCGCGACTACGAGGCGGCCCAGAAGACCGTCTCCAAGCTGATCGCGGGGGAGGTGCCGGCGCGCGACATCGCGATCGTCGGCCAGAGCGTCCGCACCATCGAGCGCGTCACCGGCAAGCTCGGCTACGCAGCAGCAGCTCGCTCCGGCGCGATCAACGGCGTGCTGATCGGCCTGTTCCTCGCGGCGATCCTGGTGCTCGGCAACCCCGAGGTGCCGATCCAGCTCTTCGTCGGGTTCGTCTTCATCGGTGTCGCCGTCGGAATGCTGCTGAGCCTGGTGACCTACGCGATCGTGCGTCGTCGTCGCGACTTCGCCAGCGTCACGCAGTTCGCGGCCGACCACTACGAGGTGACGGTGATGCCAGCGTCGCTCGGCAAGGCCCGTCAGGTGCTCGGTGCCGTTCGACCGGAGCCGGTGCGTCCGCCGGTCAACCTCGACGAGCCGCCGCGATACGGCGAGCGGATCCCGGTCGGCGGTGCCGGGCAGCCTGCCGGCGGAACCCCGGGCGAAACGCCCGTGCCGCCGCGTCCTGCTGCGCCACCGGCAGCGCCGCCTGCGGCCCCGCCCGCTCCCGCCGCTCCGCCCGTCGTCCCCGAGCCCACTACCGAGCCGGCTCCGGGAATCGAGCCGGTGCCGGGGACGCAGCCGATCCCGGAGGGCGAGCCCGGTGCCGTGACCGGACCGGAGGCTGAGCCGGGCGTGGCTCGATGACCACTCCAGCCGACCCCACGCCCGAACGGCAGTCCGCCGCTCCAGCGGCTCCGCCGCCCCCGCCTCCTGCGGCTCCGGTGACGCCGCCCGTGGCTCCCGCCTACCAGGCACCCGCGTACCAGGCTCCCGGGTACCCGACTCGAGCGCCCGGTTCCCCCGCGCCCGGCTCTCCGGCCCAGGGCTACCCGGTCCAGGCATACCCGCCGGCGACTCCGCCGCGCGGGCTCCTCCCGTGGGTGCTCGGCTTCCTGATCTTCATCCCGTTCCCCTTCGTCGGCGGGCTGGCATCCGGCATCGCCATGGCGGTCAGCGGTGGGTCGTCTCGACGCGCCGGCGGCCCCGCGCGCGAGAACGCCCGCTCCGCGCTGAACTGGGGCCTCACCTATCTGCTGGTCTCGACGCTGCTGCTCGTGCTGCATGTCGTGGTGCTGTTCTCGCTCGGGAGTGGATCGGGAGCGACCGGCTTCTTCCCGATCGGCATCCCGATCACGATCTACTTCGCGATCTCGATCGTGCACGTGGTGCTCGTGATCATGGGCACGGTGCGGGTCTCATCCGGCAAGGCCATGCGCGTGCCCTTCGCGATCCCGTTCCTCCGCGCGTGACCGTCCAGGTCACCGTCGAGCTGCCGGCCGGACCCGCGACGGTCACCGGGAACTGGACACCCGGCACGAACGGCGAGACCGTGATCATCGCGCACGGCGCCGGGGCAGGGAAGGATCATCCGTTCCTGATCGGCTTCGCAGAGGCGCTCGAGGCCCTCGGATTCTCGACGCTCCGCTTCAACTTCCCCTACGTCGAGCAGGGCCGCCGGATGCCGGGTCCCGCAGCGCACGCCATCGCGACCTGGAACGCGGTGGTCGAGTTCGCCCGTGCGAGCGACCCCGCTGCCCGCGTCTGGGCCACCGGCAAGTCCTACGGCGGCCGGATGGCGTCGATGGCGGTCGCCGATGGGCTCGCCGTGAACGGCCTCGCGTACCTCGGCTACCCGCTCCACGCACCGGGCAAGCCCGAGAAGCCGCGCGCGGAGCACCTGCCGGCTGTCGCCGTTCCGCAGCTGTTCGTCGAAGGCTCGAACGATCCGTTCATCCAGCCGCTCGAGCAGTTCGAGAGCGTCGTCGCGACGTGTCAGGACGCGCGGGTGGCGTGGATCGACGGCGGTGGGCACAGCTTCGAGATCAAGGGCGTCAAACGGTCGGCGGCCGAGGCCGGGGCGTCCATCGCGCCGATCGTCGCTGCGTTCATCCTCGACTGAGCAGCGCCGACAACTCCGAATCGGCGAGCAGCCGCCGGATCGTGGAGACGCCGAGTGCGGCCATCGCGGGATTCGACCGCTCGTAGTACCACCCGAGCCCGATCGCCTGCTGCAGCGCCCAGGCAGCACCGCGAAGCCACTCGACCTCGGTCGCGGTGACGCGATCGCGCAGCAGCGCCCGCGGCTGCGGGTCGAACAGATGCCACGCGCAGACGAGATCGAGCGCGCGGTCGACCGGGCCGAAGCTGCCGCTGTCGAGCACGCCGGCGAGTCGGTCGCGACCCGCCCGCTGTTCGACGAGCAGATTGAAGGGGGTCAGATCGCGATGACTCATCGCATCGGGTCCCGACCGCGGGAGACCGCGGAGCGCCTGCCAGAGCGCCGTCGCGCGCGGCACGTCCAACAGGTGCTCGCTCTTCGAGAGGCACTCCGCGACCCACTCGTCGTGATCGCGGAGATCGCCTCCGCGGCCCTGACCGTCGAAGACACGGCCGCCGACTTCGACCGCCCGCAGCGCGAGGATCAGCTCGGAGAGGTCCGTCGCCAGCGACGATGAGCCGGCGTGCGCGTCGAACCGGGCGGTCTCACCCGGCACCCACGTCTGCATCGCCCATGCGGACGGATAGCGCCCGTTCCCGCTGCCGATGCCACGCGGCAGTGGCGCCGGGAACGGGCAGACCGCAGCGAACGCGCTCATGGCTGCGGCCTCCGCTGCGAGCTCCTCGCGCTCCGCTGCCGCCAGCGGGAACCGGGCGACGAGGCCATCACCGACGCGGACGATCGTGTTCACGGTGCCGGCAGCGCGCACACGACGCACAGCCTGATCGCCGAGGTCCGGGAAGGAGTCGGCGATCAGCGTCCGTGCGAGCTCTTCGTCGAGCGCGAGCTCGCCCTCATGCATGGGGATCGGGTCAGTCCTGCGTGCGCGCGATCCAGGCCTCGACCTCGTCGGCGGTGCGCGGGATGTCGGCGGAGAGGTTCACCGGGCCGTCCTGGGTCATCAGGATGTCGTCCTCGATGCGCACGCCGATGCCGCGAAGCTCGGCAGGAACCGTGAGGTCGTCGATCTGGAAGTACAGGCCCGGCTCGATCGTGAAGACCATGCCGGGAGCCAGGATGCCGTCGTAGTACATCTCCCGTCTGGCCTGCGCGCAGTCGTGCACGTCGATGCCGAGGTGGTGCGAGGTGCCGTGCACCATGTAACGGCGGTGCTGGCCGCCCTTGTCGGCGTCGAGTGCCTCCTCGGCGGTGACCGGCAGCAGACCCCACTCGGCGACGCGCGCGGCGATCACGGTCATCGCGGCGGCGTGCACGTCGCGGAAGCGCACCCCGATCTTCGCGGCGGCGAGGGCGGCATCCGCTGCCTCGCGCACGGTCTCGTAGACCCGGCGCTGCACCTCGGTGAACGTGCCGGAGACGGGGAGCGTGCGGGTGATGTCGGCGGTGTACAGGCTGTCGGTCTCGACGCCCGCATCGACCAGGATCAGGTCGCCTGGGACCACGGTGCCGTCGTTGCGCGTCCAGTGCAGGTAGCACGCGTGCGGGCCGGAGGCGGCGATCGTGTCGTACCCCTCGCCGTTGCCGTCCTCGCGGGCGCGGCGGTGGAAGACGCCCTCCACGACGCGCTCGCCGCGCGCGTGGGCGACGGCTGCCGGAAGCTCGCGGATGATGTCGTCGAAGCCGTTCGCGGTGATCTCCACGGCGCGGCGGAGTTCGGCGATCTCGTACTCGTCCTTGATGAGGCGGAGCTCCGAGACCACCCGGGTGAGATCGTCGCTGTCATCCAGGATCAGTTCGCCGTCGACCGGGCTGTACTCGGCCAGGTGGTCTGTGGCGATGCCGAGGTCGGCTGCGACACCGGCGAGCGAAGGGCGGGGGCCGATCCAGAACTCTCCGACCGTGGCATCCGCGTAGAACTCGGTGGTGGTGCGGTCTGCGCGCTCGCGGAAGAAGAGCGTCATGTCGTGGCCGTCGTCGGTCGGGTCGAACACGAGCACGGAGTCGGGCTCGGAGTCGGATGCCCAGCCGGTCAGGTGCGCGAACGCGGAGTGCGCGCGGAACACGTAGTCGGTGTCGTTGCTGCGCTGCTTGAGCGAGCCGGCCGGGATCACCAGGCGCTTGCCCGGGAACGCAGCGGACAGTGCTGCGCGACGCACTGCGGCGTACGCGGCCTGCGCGCGCGGGGCGGGGAGCGTCTCAGGACGTTCGGCCCAGCCGGTCGAGATCGTGTCGAGGAAACCGCGGGGGAAGGGCTGCTTCCGGTTCGTGGTGCTGTTCTCGGCGGTGGGCTCGGCGATCGTGTCGCGTTCTGCGGTGCTCATCCCTCCAGTCTGTCACCTGGCGAGCGGACGCGGGAGGTCAGCCGGCCGGTTCGAGCTGCACGACGAGAGCACGGTGGTCGCTGCCGGCGGCATCCTCGCGGACGACCGATCCGGTGGGCGTCCAGTTCGGCGATGCCATCACATGATCGATGGGCGCGCCGGCCAGCGCAGGGAGCGAGCTCGGCCAGGTGCCGGCGAGTCCGTTGCCGGTGCGGGATGCCACGTCACGGCAGTAGCCCATGTCGCCGCCGTCGACACCGAGCGATGCCATGTGGTCGATCGTGGCGTTGAAGTCGCCGGCGAGGATCACGTCGCCCTGCGGGCACTGGTCGGCGATCCACTCGAGATCCGACTTCCACTGCTCCATCTCCTCCATGCGGGGGGCGACCGCATGCACCGCGACGATCGTCGGACCGGTGCCGTCGATCGGCATCAGCACGACGCTCGGCACCGAGCCGGTGTTGCTGGATCCGTCCTCGGAGGACTGGATGACGGAGTACTCGCCGAGCTCGGGCGAGACCAGCACGGTGGTCTGCCAGGACTGCGGGCCGTCCTGCACGTCGGGACGGAACTGCACGTGATGCACCCACATCGGATGCCCCTGCTCGCGCAGCATGATGGCGATGCGCTCGCCGACGGCCTCGGTGGTCTCCGGCAGGGCGACGATGTCGGCGCCCTGGTCGAGGATCTCCTGTGCGATGGTCTCGGCGGAGACCGCCTCGCCCGCGGTGTTCCAGGTGAGTACGCGGAGACTGCTGTCGGTCCTCTCCGGCAGCGCCGTCGTGCCGAAGCCGCGCGTCGCCCCGATGATCCCGGATGCGCCGGCCCCGAGCAGGGCGATGATCAGCACCGAGGCGGCGAACCCTCGCAGGGGGCGGATGAGCAGGAGCAGCAGCGCGAGCACCGCGACGACCAGCAGACCGCCGATCACCAGGCCGCGTACCGACACCAGCTGGGCGAAGGGGTAGGTCTGCTCCAGGCGGAAGAACTGCGGCCACACGAGCACCGCCGTCGCGATCGCGAGCAGCACGGTGAACAGGATCCCCAGGAGTCGAAGCATCCCCTCCAGGGTAGGAGAACTGGCTGAGAAGTCCCTGCTCCGACCTGGCGCGAACGGGGTGTCCGCGTCCGCCGTGCGCGGCGCTCGGTACGCTCGGAGGATGGCCGATGATCACCCCCGCAGGTTCGCGGGCCCAGCAGACCTGCATCTGCACTCCAACCATTCCGATGGCACGGAGGCACCGGCCGAGGTGATCCGCCAGGCCCGCGCGCATGGTCTGCGCACGGTCGCCCTCACGGATCACGACCGCACGAGCGGATGGGCCGAGGCCGGCGACGCCGCCGTCGCGCTCGGCATGACGTTCCTGCCCGGCATGGAGCTCTCGGCGAAGCACGAGTGGCGCAGCGTGCACGTGCTCGGGTACCTGTTCGATCCGGAGGACGCGGCCCTGCGCGCCGAGACCGAGCGCATCAGGGAGGACCGGATCGGACGAGCGGAGCGCATCGTCCGCAACATCGGCCGCGACTACGATCTGCAGTGGTCCGACGTCGTCGATCAGACGGTGGGGGACGCCACGGTCGGCCGCCCGCATATCGCCGATGCGCTGGTCGCCAGGGGCATCGTCGCGGACCGCACCGCCGCGTTCGACGGCATCCTGCACCCGCGTGAGGGGTACTACGAGCCGCACTACGCGCCCGACCCGCTGACGGCCGTGCAGCTGATCACGGACGCAGGGGGAGTGGCGATCATCGCCCACCCCGTGACCTCGGGCCGGGATCGGATGATGCCGGTGCCGTTCATCGAGCGCCTGATCGCCGCCGGACTCGCCGGCTTCGAGATCGATCATCGTGAGAACACCGAGGCGGGGAAACGGCTGCTCCGCGAGATCACTGCGCGGCACGACCTGATCGCGACCGGCTCGAGCGACTACCACGGCTCCGGCAAGCCCAACCGGCCGGGCGAGAACACGACCTCGGACGACATGGTCGAGCGGATCATCGCGCGCGCCACCGGGACGGCTCCGCGATACCCCTGAGCGCCCGACGCACGGCATTCTGTCGGGCGGCTCCCTGCTCCCTCGCCGGGACCCGCCGATACGTTCCGAGGCATGCAACGGGCGACCTCTCTCGAACTCCGCGTCGATGCCGTCGCCCATCGGATGCTTCGCGGCGCGCCGGCGACCGGCATCCGCGCCGCCCTGATCGAGGTCGTGGTGTTCCTGCTCAAACAGGCATGGGCGTGCGTCTTCGGCGCTGCGCTGCTCGCGGTGATCGTTGCGGCGCGGTTCTGGTACCCCGACGACGCGGCGATCGCGCGCAACGACGCTCTGACGATCGCCGCAGTGGTGATCCAGCTGGCGATGCTCGTGGTCTTCGCCGGTGTCGCGGGGTTCATCTACCTCGCGGAGAACATCGGCACCTGGGCGGGCGCCTGGATGTACCCGGATCAGGCGGACGGCTGGCAGCTGGTGTCGCCGAGCAAGCTCGTGTCGTGGTTCCTGCTGATGATCATCTCGGTGGTGCTGGTCGCCTGGGTGTACCCGCCGCAGGTGCCCGCGTCGCCGCTGTCCGCTCGGCGCGGCGACAGGACGCGTGGCGACGACAGCGGGGCGGATGCCGCAGCATCCGCCCCGCTGTGATGTCGATCAGACGTGATGTCGATCAGACGCGATCAGGCCCCGGCCACCGGAGCGGCTCCCGCGCCTGATCCGCCGCGACGGCGGCGACGGCGACGCGTCGGCGACGGCTTTCCGTCGTGGTGCTCCTTGCCGGCTCCGTCGTGCGTACCGGCGCCATCGGCGCTGCGGTCACCATACTGATTCTCGCCCTCGCCGGAGTTCTCGGTGGGCGCGCCATCGGCGAACGTCGAGCCGACGGGGTTCGAACCCCCGCGGCGGCGACGGCGACGACGCGTGCCGCCCTCATCGGTGCCCTCTTCGGCGGCGTCCGCAGCCCGCGCTGGACGAGGGGTGCGCGGGGGCTTCGCCTCGGCCTTCGGCGCCGTCGTCAGTCGACCCTTCGTGCCCTGGGGGATGTCGAGGTCCTCGAACAGCTGCGGGCTCGACGAGTAGATCTCGACGGGTTCGGGCTGGCCGAACTCGAGCGCGCGGTTGATGAGGGCCCACTTGTGCAGGTCCTCCCAGTCGACGAAGGTGACCGCGATGCCCGTCTTCCCGGCGCGGCCGGTACGACCGGCGCGGTGGAGGTACGTCTTGTCCTCGTCGGGGATCGTGTGATTGATCACGTGGGTGACGTCGTCGACGTCGATACCGCGGGCGGCGACGTCGGTCGCCACGAGCACATCGCGCTTGCCGGCCTTGAACGCCGCCATCGAGCGCTCGCGCTGGTCCTGGCCCATGTCGCCGTGCACGCCGCCGACGTTGAACCCGCGGTCGCCCAGCTCATCGACGAGGCGCTGCGCCGCGCGCTTGGTGCGCGTGAAGATCACGGTCTTCCCGCGGCCCTCTGCCTGCAGGATGCGGGCGATGATCTCGTCCTTGTCCATCGAGTGCGCGCGGTACACGAGGTGCTTGATGTTGGCCTGCGTGAGCCCCTCGTCTGGATCGGTCGCGCGGATGTGGATAGGGTTCGTCATGAAGCGACGTGCCAGGGCCACGATCGGGCCGGGCATCGTCGCCGAGAACAGCTGCGTGTGGCGGACCGCCGGGACCTTCTGGAAGATCTTCTCGATGTCCGCGAGGAAGCCGAGGTCGAGCATCTTGTCGGCCTCGTCGAGCACGACCTCGGTCGCGTTCGAGAGGTCGAGCAGGCGCTGTCCTGCGAGGTCGATGAGACGGCCGGGCGTGCCGACGACGATCTGCGCTCCGGCCTTCAGCTGGTCGATCTGGCCCTCGTAGGCCTTGCCGCCGTAGATGGCGACGACGCTGGTGGAGCGGTTGCTGGTGAGCAGGTCGATGTCCTCGTAGACCTGCACCGCGAGCTCGCGGGTCGGGACGACGATGAGCGCCTTGACGCCGTGCTCCGGGTTCAGGCCGAGACGCTGGACGACCGGGATGCCGAAGCCGAAGGTCTTGCCGGTTCCGGTCTTCGCCTGGCCGATGATGTCCTGGCCGGGAAGGCCGAGGGGGATGGTCTGCTCCTGGATGGGGAATGCGTCGACGATGCCCTTTGCAGCGAGCGCGTCGACGATGTCCTGATCGACTCCCAGATCAGAGAAAGTAGTCACTGTATTCAGATTGCCTGTCCGGCGATCTCGCAAAGACCGCCACGTTAACGATCCACGCCGTCTCTTGTGCCACAGGCGCGGGGCCCCGCTCCGACGGCGGGGACACGCCCAGCCTACCCGAGGGGGTGCGAAGCGCCGGAAGAGGCCGGCCGCACGAGTATTGTGAACGACGGAGCGAACTGGGTAGGGAGGCCTCGTGGTCAAGTGGTTCTGGCAGCGCGATGACGCCCCTCGGCGAACCCTGGCACTGCGCAGTCGCGGCGACCAGGGAGACGCGACCCGCGTCGACTTCGCCGAACTGGCCCCCGAGCTTCCGAGGTTCCTCGGTCAGGCCGCCTATCTGCAGCTGGGCTACTTCGAGACGCTGACCCGTCTGATCCGCGCGACGCCGGAGCTCTCCGAGAAGGAGTCCCTGTCGCGTGCAGCAGGGGCGACGCTCACGAAGCACCGCGCGATCGTCGAGCTGATCACCGAGCGCGGCGACGACCCGACGCAGCTGATGCTGCCGTTCCGCGAGAACCTCGACGCGTTCCGGCGCAAGACCATCGGCGCCCGCCCGCGTGAGACGCTCCTCGCGGTGTACATCACGGCCGGCATGCTCGATGACTTCTATCTCGCACTCGCGTCCAGCTATGGGGAGCCGGGGCGACAGGTCGCAGCGATCCTGCGCGAGGACGATGCGCGTCACGAGATCGTCGCGATCATCCAGGAGACGATCGAGAGCGACGAGGAGTGGCGTTCGTTGCTATCGATGTGGGCGCGACGTCTCGTTGGCGACACGATCCTTGTGTGCCGCTCGGCGCTGCGGCCCGAGCTGCTCGCCGTCGACGAGGAGCGCATCGAGCCGGTCTACACCGAGCTCATGGGCGCCCACGCTCGTCGCATGGACGCGATGGGGCTCGCCTCCTAGCGAACTCCGCTCGAGCGATCGGGCTCGCTGGCCCGGATCGGCGAATCCGAGTGCCGCTCGAGCCGGCGTGTGAGCCGCCACGCGATGACGAGCGGGATGGCCCCGAGCACGCCGAACGAGATGTCGATCAGCTGCCAGCCGAGCGGGATGCCGCGGATGCCGCCGGCGATCACGGCGAGCGGGACGATGCCGATGCACGCGATGACGCCGAACTGGGTGACCCAGATGTTGCGCACCGGATCGACGAACGGTCCGATGAACACCACGGCCAGCACGAGGTGCGCGTAGGCGAGCCAGTCGGTGCCGTAGGAGATGAACGGGTATCGCCCGTCGACATCGGTCAGCGCGGCCGCGACGCGATCGACCCAGCCCACCGCGTCAGGGAACCAGGAGACCACCGGCGTGGAGTGCAGCAGCTCCGAGCCGAGTGTGAGCTCGGCGCGCAGCGGGAACGCCGTCACACCGCTCACGACGAGGCCGAACATCAGGATCGCGATGCAGATCCTGATCCGCAGCAGGGTGCGCGCCGCGCTCATCGGAGTGTGTCAGATCCCCAGGGCGGCTCTTGCTGCGGCATCCGATCGCCGACGCACCGACACCACGATCGCGGTGCTGGCAGCGGCGATCACGACGGCGCCGAGCACGCTCGCGAGCCAGAGCAGCGGATTGTCCTCGCCGAGACCGCCCCACTGCAGTGCCGTGTAGAGCACGGCGGCTGCAGCCGTCGCGATCGCCGGGGTGAGTACCACCCCGCGCAGCTCGCGTCCGCCGATCAGGAAGTGAGCGGCGATGCCGAGGACGCACGCGCCGATGAGCGCGAGGAGGATGTACACGGTCGGATCAGGCGACGAAGCCGACGCGACGCGATTCCTCGGTGCCCAGCTCGATGTAGGCGAGGTTCGCGGTGGGGACGATGTAGGAGTTGCCCTTGACGTCGGAGAAGCTCACGTGCGGGGTGTTCTGCTCGAGCGCTGCTGCGACCTGGGTGCGCACGTCCTCTGCGCTGCTGCCGGTGTCGAAGCTCAGCTCGCGGCCGGTGTTGATGATGCCGATGCGGATTTCCACGCGTGCTCCTTGCGATTCGGGGCGACCGGTCGCTCCGGAGGAGTCGTCGGTCGAGACTGGCCCAACTCTATCGCGGGCGTCCGATGCGAGGTCGGTCGCGACCGTCCGTTTCGCCGTGAGCGCACAGGTCGCGCCATGACCCGCTGATGCCGAGCGGAGCGATGTCCGCGCATCGGGCTAGCGTGGATGCCATGACAGAGGATGCCGCGCAGCGAGACGTCGTCTCCGCAGTGGTGGAGGCCTCCGGCGTCATCATCGGCGCACCCGGCACCGGCAAGACACGAGCACTCGTCGACCGCGTCGTGCATCTCCTCGACACCGAGGGACTGCAGCCGGAGGAGGTGCTCGTGCTCACGCCGAGCCGTCAGGCGGCGACGGCGCTGCGCGACCGCATCGGCGTGCGCATCGGACAGGCGACGCCCGGTCCGCTCGCCCGTTCGCTCGGATCCTTCGCGTTCCAGCTCGTGCGCGGAGCCATGGTTCGAGCGGGCGCCGAGCCGCCTGCATTGCTCACCGGTGCCGACCAGGACCGCATCATCGCCGAGCTGCTCGCCGGCGACGCCGACGATGGCCGCATCGCCTGGCCGGAGGCGCTGAGCGCCTCGGTCCGCGCCTCGAAGGGGTTCCGCTCGGAGCTGCGGGCATTCCTCGCCGAGTGCACGGAGCTGGGCGCGCATCCGGACGAGCTGCGCGCAGCGGGGGATCCCGTCTGGACCGCGACGGCGGACTTCCTCATCGAGTATCGCTCGGTGCTCGACGCGCTGCGCTCGGCCCATCGAGACGCGGCCGACCTGCTCAGCGAGGCGAGCGCGATCCTGGCGACGGCGGATGCCGCGACGCTCGGTCCGCTGGCACCGTTGCGCGTGGTGCTGATCGACGACGCCCAGGAACTCACCCGTGGTGGGATCGCCGTGGTGCGCGCGCTCAGGGCGCGTGGGGTCGCGGTGCTCGCGTTCGGAGACCCCGACATCTCGTCCGGTGCGTTCCGCGGAGCGAGCCCTGAACTGTTCGCACAGCTCGCCGGTGCGCTGGGCGAGGTGCACGTGCTCGACGGTCCGCATCGGCAGAAGCCTGCACTGACCACCCTCACCCGCACCGTGACGCAGGCGATCGGCGTGTCCGGTCGTGTCGATCACCGGCGCGCGCCGGCTCCGATCGCAGAGTCTGCGCAGAGCGACGACCCCGTGGTGTCGACGTTCATCGCACCGTCGCCGTACGAGGAGCTCGACCGGATCGCCGGCGTCATGCGCGAGTGGCATCTGTCCGCCGGCGTCCCGTGGGATCGGATGGCCGTCATCGCGCACGACACCAGACAGGTCACGCAGCTCGAGACCGAGCTCGCCGCTCGGGAGATCCCGACCAGGGCGGCCGGCGTGCAGCGCCCGCTCGGCAGCGAGGGGATCGTGCGCGACATCGTCGGGATCATCCGACTCGCACTCACGCCGGAGAACGAGCGCACCTCGCTGGAGTGGGAAGAGGCGCTGCGCACGCCGTTCGGCGGCATGGACGCGATCGGGCTTCGGCGTCTCAGAGCCCGTCTGCGTCACATCGAGCTCGAGCAGGGCGGATCGACGCCGGCTCGCGAGCTGCTTCGGCAGGCCATGGTGCGGCCGGCGCACTTCACGCTCATCGATGCGCAGGAGTCGCGCACGGCTGCGCGCTTCGCCGACACGGTCGCCGAGCTGGGTGTCGCCGCTGCTGCGGGCGAGACCATCCACGACCTGCTCTGGCGGGTGTGGGATCAGGCGCGGGCGGTCGACGGTCGGCGCCTGCACGTGGCGTGGCGGGAGATCTCGTTGCAGCCGACCGGCGCCGAGACCGCGAGGGCACTGGACGCGCTGGTGTCGCTGTTCGACGCGGCGAAGCGGTTCGTCGAGCGCACGCCCAACGAGCGCCCTGATGTGTTCGTGCGCGACATCCTCGACAGCGAAGTGCCGGAGGACTCCCTGTCGACCCCGGACCGCCCTGGCACGGTGACGCTGCTCACGCCCGCCACGGCCCTCGGCACCGAGTTCGATGCCGTCGTGGTCGCCGGTGTGCAGGACGGCGTCTGGCCCAACGTCCGGCTGCGCGGTGGCATGCTGCAGACCTGGCGGCTCCCGGACGCCCTCACCGCTGCGCGCACCGGGGCGGTGGTGGAGCCGCCGACGCCGCTCGACCGTCGACGTGGTGCGCTGCACGACGAGCTGCGGCTGTTCGTCCGGGCGATCTCGCGTGCTCGCGCGCGTCTGCTGATCACGGCGGTCGACGACGACGATGCGACGCCGAGCGCCTTCTTCGGCTTCCTCCCGCCACCGGAACCACCCGAGCGGCACGCCTCGGCCGAGCACCCGCTCACCCTGCGCGGACTCGTCGCGCGCAACCGTCGGGTGCTCACCACCTCGTCCTCGGATGCTCTGCGGCGGAACTCGGCCGAAGAGCTCGCGGTGCTGGCGAGCGAGGGTGTTCCAGGTGCGGCGCCGACCGACTGGTACGGCGTGACCCCCGCCTCGACCGTTGCGCCGCTGCGTGACCTCGCGGTCGACGGCGCACGGGTGTCTCCGTCGAAGATGGAGTCCTATGAGGAGTGCGGTCTGAACTGGGTGGTGTCGGCCCTCGGCGGTGACACCGTCATGCCGCCGACCGCCGGCATCGGCACGATCGTGCATGAGGCGATGGAGAAGGTGCCGGACGGCGATCTGGAGCAGATGCGCGCGATCGTCGCCGAGCACTGGCCCGAGCTCGATTTCGAGACGGAGTGGATCGGCCGCAAGGAGCGGCGGCGCGCCGACCTGTTCGTCGACCGGCTGCACACCTACCTCGGCGACGTGCGCGCCGACGGTGGGCGGGTGCTCGGGAGTGAGGCGCGCTTCGACTTCGCCGTGGCGCTCGGCGACGACAGCGTCGGCCCGGAGGTGTGTGCGGTCGACGAGGAGGACATCGGCCCTCGCGCCGTGGTGAGCGGGTACATCGACCGGGTCGAGGCGTATCCGGCGACCGGGGGAGAGCACGCGCACTCCCGCGGCCGCGGCTGGGTCGAGATGGGCCCTGGTGCCGGCGGAGAGCGGTCGGTGGTCGTCGACCTCAAGACCGGGAAGACCGACCCCGAGAACGACTCGGGCGTGCTCGAGCATGCGCAGCTCGCGGCGTACCAGGTCGCGGTGCAGCAGGGGCTGATCGAAGGCGCGGTCCCCGAGTCCCTGGCCGGGGCGCGCCTGGTGATCGTGTCGAAGACCCTCGCGAAGAGCGACTACCGCATCGCGCATCAGCATCCGCTCGACGACGAAGCGCGAGCGGCGTTCCTGCGACGCGTCGCCGACGCGGCGCGCGGCATGTCCGCGTCGAGCTTCACGGCGCAGGTCGAATCGCACTGCGCAGACACGCAGCGCCGAGTGCATCCCTGCCGGATCCACACCGTGCCGGCGGTCAGCGCATGACCGACGTGGGACTGACGAAGGCGAACATGACGGATGCGAGCGGGATCGGCTGGCCCGGATCCTTCGGGATCTCCGCGACCGACGTCTCGGCAGCGCTCGGCCAGCCGTCGCCGACTGCGGCGCAGCAACGCGTGATCGAGGCGCCGCCGACACCTGCGCTGGTGGTGGCGGGGGCCGGCAGCGGCAAGACCGAGACCATGTCGGGACGCGTCGTCTGGCTCGTCGCGAACGGGCATGTGCGCCGTGACGAGATCCTCGGCCTGACCTTCACCCGCAAGGCGGCGGGAGAGCTCGCCGAGCGCATCGGCGCGCGGCTGGCCGTGATCGACGAGTACGGCAGACGCGGCCTGCTGCCGGTCCTGCCCGAGATCGTGCGATCCGGCGCTCTGCGTCGCGTCGACGAGGCAGCCCCGGGGCGCCAGCGTGAGCTCGTGCGCTCGCACGTGCTCGACGAGCTCGCCGTCATCCACGCGACCGGGTGGGACCCGACGACGCCTCGGGCAGCCGAGGAGATGATGATCCGGCCCCGCGTCTCGACCTACAACGCCTTCGCCGACGGCATCGTCCGCGAGCACGCGGCGCGGATCGGGCGGGATCCCGATGTCGCGATGCTCAGCCAGGCAGCCTCATGGATGCTGGCTCGCGAGGTCGTGCTGCGCTCCGATCTGCCGGAGCTCGAGGGCATCGACTATGCACTCGGTACCGTGATCGACGCCGTGCAGCGGCTTGCGGGGGACGCCCTCGACCACCGCGTCGACCTCGATCACGCCGAGCGGATCGCGCTGGAGCAGGCGACGGCCTTCGAGCCGTACCGGGGCAACGCCGATGTCGAGAAGGCAGCGACGAATCTGCTGGGGCTGCCCACGATCACACAGCTCGTGCGCGAGTACATGCTCGAGAAGGAGCGCCGCGGCGTGCTCGACTTCGCCGACCAGGTCGGCGGCGCCTACGACATCGTCGAGTCGGCGCCAGATGTGCGCGCGGAGCTGCGGGACCAGCATCGCGTGGTGCTGCTCGACGAGTACCAGGACACCTCGGTCATCCAGACCCGGTTCCTCGCCGAACTGTTCCATGACACCGCCGTGATGGCGGTCGGCGACCCGCATCAGTCGATCTACGGCTGGCGTGGCGCGAGCGCCGACAACCTGTATGCGTTCTCGGGGGCGTTCGCCCGCGAAGGGTCGGCGCACACCTACAGCCTGATGACGAGCTGGCGCAACGACAGCCGCATCCTCGACATCGCGAACCGTGTGCTCGAACCGCTGCAGCGACCTGGCCTCGACGTGCCGCCACTGGATCCTCGCCCTGGCGCGGGGGAGGGCGCGGTCGGGATCCGGTATCCCTTCACCGTCGACGACGAGGCCGACGAGGTCGCCGAGTGGTTCCTCGAGCGACGTGCTGCCCACGATGCGGCTCCTGACACGACCCGGCCGCACACCGGCGCACTCCTGTTCCGGTCGAAGCGGCACATGCAGACCTTCGCGGCCGCGCTCGCCGCCCGTGGCATCGCGCACCGCATCCTCGGGCTCGGCGGCCTGCTCGCCACTCCAGAGGTCGTCGACGTGGTGTCGGTGCTGCGGGTCGTGCACGATCCGACCGCCGGATCTGCGCTGATCCGCCTGCTGACCGGACCGCGCTTCGGGGTCGGCGTCGCCGACATGGCCGCGCTGTACGACCTCGGACGCACACTGGCCGAACGCGACACCTCGATGATGCCGCTGCCGGAAGAGGTGCGGGTGCGTCTTCGCTCCTCCCGTGGTGCCGACGAGGCGGTCTCGATCGTGGATGCGGTCGACGTGGTGCGCGCCGTCCGCGACGACTACCGACTGCTCGAGGGCATCACGCCGGACGGACGCCGGCGCATCCGTGCAGCAGGCGAGATGCTCGAACGGCTCCGCCGTGCCGCGTCGCAGCCCATCCCCGAACTGATCCGGCTCATCGAGCTGGAGCTGCGGCTCGACATCGAGCTGGCATCCAACGAGACCAGGGGCCCCGCCCGCATCGCCGCGACGCAGCTGCGGGCGTTCTCCGACGAGGTGCGCGCGTTCCTCTCCGCCGACGAACGCGGCACGATCGGCAGCCTCCTCGCCTGGCTCGACAAGGCCGAGAGCACCGATGAGCTGATGCCGCGACCCGAGCCGCCCGAGCCCGGCGTTGTGCAGCTGCTGACGATTCACGGTTCCAAGGGGCTCGAGTGGGATGCGGTCGCCGTGGTGCGACTGGTGGTCGACGAGCTGCCGGGGCGGGTGTCCGACACCTCCGGCTGGTTCGGGTTCGGCGTCGTGCCGTTCGCGCTCCGCGGCGACCGCGATGCGCTGCCGACCTTCACCTGGGACCCCATCGGCGCGATGGGCGACGAGAGCGATCCGAAGAAGCGGCAGACGCTCGCACAGTCATCTCTGTCGGGCGGGGTGACCAAGGCGAATCCGCAGGGCGGCGCACTGCGGCGCTTCAAGGACGCCTACCGGCAGTACCAGCAGCAGGAGGAGCGCCGCCTCGCGTACGTCGCGATCACCCGCGCCAGAACCGATCTGCTGCTCAGCGGATCGCACTGGGCCGGGCAGAAGGCACCGCGCTCGCCCAGCCCCTTCCTGGTCGAGGCGATCGAGGTGCTCGGCCTCGACGACATCGTGCCGGTCGACCCCGATGAGAACCCATACGACGGACCGGGCACGACGCTGACCTGGCCCCTCGACCCGCTCGGTGCCCGCCGGGAGCTGGTCCTGCGCGCCGCGGAGACCGTCGACGCTGCCGCAGCGCGGTCGGATTCGCTCGAGCCCTCGCCCGAGCTGCGCCGACTGCTGGCAGAGCGGGCCGCACGGCTCCGAGGCGCCGACGCCGCGCCGCCGACGAGAGTCCCCGCTTCTCGATTCAAGGACTACGTCACGGACTTCTCCGGCACGCTGTCGTCCATCGTGCGGCCGATGCCGGAGCGTCCGTACCGGCAGACACGGCTGGGCACGCTCTTCCACGCATGGGTGGAGCGCCGCTCCGACATCGTCGGCACCGGCATGCGCGTCGATGAGGCGCTCTGGGAGCTCGATGCCGACGAGCCGTCGGATGCCGAGTTCGTCGCCGATCCATCCGCCGCCTCGGCGGACGAGCTCGACCTCGCCGCCCTGCAGCGCACCTTCGAGCGCAGCGAATGGGGATCGCGAACGCCCATCGCCGTCGAGATCGAGATCGACTTCGCCCTCGGTTCGGGGCTCGCCGAGCGCAGCGGCGAGCACATCGTGATCTGCAAGCTCGACGCCGTCTACCGCCGGGAGGACCGCGGCGGCCGGATCGAGATCGTCGACTGGAAGACCGGCAAGGCGCCGAGGACCGCGCAGGAGCGCGAGGATCGGATGCTGCAGCTCGCCCTGTATCGGCTCGCGTACCACCGGCGTTTCGAGGTGCCGCTGGAGGAGATCGACGTCGCCCTCTACTACGTCGCAGACGACCTCGTGATCCGGGGCGACCGGGTCTACTCGGAGGAGGAGCTCTTCCAGCGCTGGAGCGCCGCGCGCGCAGCTCGCTGAGCCTCGTCGGCCGAGTCCACCGCGTCGTCGCTCTCGGGCTGCGGCTCGGTGACACGCGGCTGCGCGTCCCGGACGCCTGCCGGTCCTCCGGTGCCGCTGAACAGCCCGGAGACACCGGACAGGTCCTCGGTCTCGACGTTCAGCATGCCGGCACGGCGGGCAGCCTCGACATCGGCCGTGACATCGTGCGTCACCGCATCCGGCGTCGGGCTGTCGTCCGAACCGGCGGCGGCTGACGATTCCTCGTCCTGCTCCTCGGGGACGTCGATCCACAGCTCGTCCGGGTTGTAGGCGTCGGTCTGCATCGAGGTGTCGATCGTCGCGGCGGCGGACTCGGGCACGCGGTCGAGGGCGTCCATCGCCGAGTCGACCCCCTCCGACCGGGTCGCGATGACGCTGAGGTCGTCGGAGTGCAGTCCCTCGGCGAGCGCGGCGAGCAGGGCGGCGGCGTCGTCGACGATGTCGGGGCGGCGCATCGAGTCGCCGTGTACGAGCCACCGGGCGAACTCGAGCTCGGCGAGCAGTCGTGCGCGCTGATCGAGCGCTGCATCCGGCACTCGCTCGAGCGAACGCGCGTAGGACGCGTGCACGTCTGTCGCAGCATCCGGAGCCGTGGACAGCCAGGCGAGATCCAGTGCCGGGTCGCCGACCGAGAGGCCGTGCCAATCGAGGAGGCCGGTGACCTCGGGTCCGCGGTCGGGGTCGTCGTCGAAGAGGAACGAGGTCGCCTGCACCCCGCCGAGGATCACGGTGGACTCGAACCGCCAGAGATCGTCATCGGCGACGGCATCGCGCCAGCGCACCGTGAGACGGGCGGGGACACGCCCGGTGGCTGCTGCGGTGTCGACCAGGCGGGCGAGTTCTTCGCGGCTCTCCTCTGCGGATCGCGTGGCCAGGCCGGCCCCGCGTACGACCGAGGTCGGCAGTCCGTGGACCGCCGCGATCGCGGTGCCCATCGACTCGGCAGCGCCCCGGCCGCCCGGCACGTTCGCCGCCTCGATCTGGAATCCGGGCAGCAGTTCGGTCACGAGTGCTCGTCCGTCGCCGACCCTGGTCTCGCCGATGTACTCGGGTGCCTTGAAGGGCAGCATGGCGCGTGCGCCGGCGGTGAGCGCCCGCAGTGCGATGGCCTCGGCAGCCAGCTCTCGTGCGGTCTCGTCGTCGTCCGCGATGCGGATCGCGAGCTCGCGACCGTCGGCCAGCGTGGCGACTGCGGAGTCGAAGCGACCGTCGGCATCAGCGGTCAGGGTGCGAGCGCCGGTGACCTCCGCTCCGGGCAGTGCGGCCGTCACTGCCGCGGCTAGAGTGAATGGAGAGCGTCCCATACCCTCAGGGTAGGTCGGCTCAGGGGCGGTCCCGCCTCCGCCACGCCCGTGAGAGAGGGAGTCGATGACCAATCAGCGTTCATCTCTCGACCGTGCCGCCGAGCTCCGTGAGGAGCCGGGGGTGCTGGATCGACTGCGCGCAGACCCGAAGACCCGGGTGATCGCGGTCCGTGACGGGCGGGTCAGAGTCGTCGACTCCGCCATGCTGCGGGTCTCGCCCGACGATATCGTCGAGGCGGACTGGGCGCTGCTCGGACGCGATGTCGACGGCGCAGTGCTGCTGCTCGCATCGCTGCCGGCTGAGCCGGCATCGGTCGATTCGACCCCGGATGAGATCTGGCTCGGTCTGCGCGATCTCGGCGGGCGCATCGATCCGGCCGAGACCGAACGGCTCATCGCCGCGATCGCCGTGGCCGGATGGCTGCGCGACGCCGCCTTCTGCCCGCGGTGCGGAGGGGCCACCGAGCTTCGACAGGCCGGATGGTCGCGGCACTGCCTCATGTGCGGCCGCGACCACTTCCCGAGGACCGACCCTGCCGTGATCGTCGCGGTCGAGAGCGCGGACGGCGAGCGGCTGCTGCTCGGCGCCAACGCGAACTGGGGTGGACGCATGTACTCGTGCTTCGCCGGCTTCGTCGAAGCGGGCGAGTCCCTCGAGTCCACCGTGCACCGGGAGATCGAGGAGGAGTCCGGCGTGACGCTGTCCTCGCTGCGATACCTCTCGTCCCAGGCATGGCCGTTCCCTCGTTCGCTCATGGTCGGCTTCCGAGCCGTCGTCGAGGACGAGTCGACTGCTCACCCCGACGGCGAGGAGATCATCGACGTGCGGTGGTTCACCCGCGACGAGATCAGCACCGCGCTCGCCGGAGACGGCCCGGTCGGACTGCCCGGCCCCGCGTCCATCGCGCGAGCCCTGATCGTCGACTGGCACGAGGGGCGGGTGTGAGCGCGCTCGACGCCCTCGACGACACGCAACGGCAGGCGGCATCCGTGCTCCGTGGACCCGTCGCGGTGCTGGCTGGCGCCGGCACCGGCAAGACCCGCGTGATCACGCACCGCATCGCGCACGGCGTCGACACCGGTGCGTACTCGCCGGCTCGCGTCATGGCCGTCACGTTCACCGCGAAAGCGGCGGGCGAGCTCCGCGGTCGTCTGCGAGCGCTCGGCGTCGAGGGCGTCGCCGCGCGCACCTTCCACGCGGCGGCTCTCGCGCAGCTGAACTTCTTCTGGCCGACGCTCGCCGGGTCCCCTGCGCCGTCGATCATCGACAACAAGGTGCGGATGCTCGGGCAGGTCGCCGACGGATTGCGGCTGCGGCGCAGCACCGCGACGCTCCGCGACATCGCCTCCGAGATCGAGTGGCGCAAGGTCTCGATGATCTCGATCGATACGCACGCCGAGCTCGGACGCACCGTGAGCGGCGTCGACAGCACCCAGCTCGTCGAGCTCCAGCGCGGGTACGAGGCGCTCAAGGACGAGCGGCATCAGCTCGACTTCGAGGACGTGCTGCTGGCGTGCGCTGGCATGCTCGAGGCGGAGCCCCGCGTCTCGGCATCGGTGCATGAGCAGTACCGCCACTTCACGGTCGACGAGTTCCAGGATGTCTCGCCGCTGCAGAACCGGCTGCTCGAGCTCTGGCTGGGGGATCGGCGCGACATCTGCGTCGTCGGCGACGCCAGCCAGACGATCTACTCGTTCGCGGGCGCCGAGCAGCGGTACCTCCTCGAATTCGAGCGACGCTTCCCCGATGCGACGGTGGTGCGCCTCGAGACCAACTACCGCTCGCAGGCGCCGATCCTGACCGCGGCGAACGCCCTCATGCACGGCCGCCCAGGTGCGCTCGAGCTCGTCCCGGCTCGGGAGCAGTTCTCGGCTGATCCGCCGACGGTCACGGCCTACGACACCGAGGCGGAGGAAGCCGCGGGGATCGCGAGCGCGATCTCGGCCCGCATCACGGGCGGTGCCTCTCCGGCCGACATCGCGGTGCTCTACCGTGCTCACGCGCAATCCGCAGTGCTGCAGCAGGCGCTCGCGGCCGAGGGCATCGCGACATCCGTCCTCGGCGGCACCCGCTTCTTCAACATGCCGGAGGTGCGACAGGCGATCCTCGCGCTCCGTGCCGCTGCCGTCGCACCGACCGAGCAGGGATTCCTCCCGGGGGTGCAGCGCGTGCTGCGCGAGCTCGGGCTCACGGACGAACCGCCGGCGGCCGGCGGTGCCCAACGAGACGGGTGGGAGGCGCGCCGCGCCATCCTGCGGCTCGCCGAGGATGCGGGGCCCGATGCCACCCTCCGTGGCTTCAGTGATGCCCTCATGGCCAGGGCCAAGGACCAGCACGAGCCGACGATGCGCACCGTGACGCTCTCGACGTTGCACGCCGCCAAGGGTCTGGAATGGCCGCACGTCTACCTCGCCGGGTGGGCGGAGGGCGCGCTCCCGATCTCCTTCGCGACGACCTTCGAATCGATCGACGAGGAGCGCCGGTTGGCCTACGTGGGCGTCACGCGCGCCGCGCGAACGCTGGCCCTGACGTGGTCGCGGTCGGCAGGACGAGGGGAGCGGGCGCCGTCCCGGTTCCTGGCAGAGATGGGCACGACGGCACGCGGCACCGGCATCCTTCGTGAAACCTCACCCGGCGCCACTCGAGGGAACCGTTCGCGCTGACCCCGACGATCGACTCGTCGTCGGGCGATGTCGGCGCGTGCAGGATCCGTGCAGCGATCGTTGCGGCCTCGGCGACCTGCGCCGCGCTGATCGGTCCGGGGTCCCTGGCGATCAGCTGCGCATGCAGTCGTGGCCACGCGGCATCCCGATCCCGCTCCTGGCCATCGCGGCAGGTCAGACATGGTGTCTCGCCCGGGATCACGAGCGGACCGACCGTCACGCGTGATCGCTCGAACGACACGGGGAGGTGCGTGAGGTCTTCGCGAAGGTAGCCGGCCAGCTGCAGCGCGGCTGCCGCTCCCTGGACGAGCACGATGCCGATGTGCCCCGGCCTGCCCCGCTCTCCGGCGAGCACGCCCTCATCCGCCAGCGCCTCGCGGATGCGGTAGTCGACGCGCCCGTCGACGACGTTGAGGCTCTCGATCCAGACAGCCGGCGGCGGCGGTGGATCATCGACCAGGATCGGCTCGAGCCGCGCGAGCAGTGCCCTGGCCTCGTCCCGCGGCGCACCGACGCCGTGCGCGATCACGTCGAAGGCGGCGCGGCGGAAGCCGACCCGCATGCGGCTCAGCAGCAGCTCGACCCATCCGGCGTCGGCGTCGATGCGCTCGCCGTCGATCGCGCCGATCTGGATCGTGCGCTCATCACGCCACAGCAGCGGCAGCCCCGGATCCAGGCGGGTCAGGGTGGTGGAGGAGCGCGGCGACATCTCTCGATTCTGACCATGCCGTCACCTCGGGGCGCGCCGAACGACGCATCCGTGGAGAATTCCCGACCCTCCCCGTCATTGGGAGGACAAGTGGCGCGAGCCGTGATGTCAGACCGGACGTTCTCCATCAGGGCGATCGCCCTGCTCGCCGTCGTCGCCTGGTCCTTCCTCGGGCGTCTCACCGGCCGGCCGGTCCTCGGAGAAGTCGTCCCCGTCGAGCAGTCGTGCCAGCGCCTCGTCGAACTCGTCGGCGACGGGCTGCTCGCCGCGCGCAGTCGCCTGCAGTCGGGCGACGAGTGCGGTCGGGTCGTCGATGTCCTCCGCCGACGGCATCAGGTCGGGGTAGTCCCACAGCGAGTCGCGTCCGGCGATGCCGACCTCGTCGGTCACGGTCTTCCACATCGCGGATGCCTCGCGGATGCGGCGCGGCCGCAGCTTGAGGCCGACGAGCGCTCCGAGCGCGTCCTCCGCGGGGCCGCCGACCGCGCGACGGCGACGAGCCGCCTCGGCGATGCGGGATCCGTCGGGCAGGCGCGAGGTGGCTTCGGCCGTGACGACGTCGACCCAGCCGTCGATCGTGGCGATCAGGTTCTCCAGGCGTGCGAGCGACTCGCGCTGCGCGTCGGTCTGCGCCGGCAGCAGGGCTCCGCCCTCGATCGCGGCCCGCAGCTCCTCCGGGTTCGAGGGGTCGAGGCGGCTCGCGACGTCTTCCAGCGCATCGACGTCGACCGTGACTCCACGGGCGAAGTCGGTGATCTGCGCCATCACGTGCAGGTGCAGCCACTTGGCGTGGCGGTACAGGCGGGCGTAGGCGAGCTCGCGGGTGGCCAGATACAGGGCGATCTGGTCCTCGGGGATCTCGAGACCCTCGCCGAAGGCCGTGAGGTTCTGCGGGATCACTGCTGCGGTGCCGGCGGGGAGCACGGGGATGCCGACGTCTCCGCCGGAGACCACCTCGAGCGAGAGATTGCCGAGCACCTGGCCGAACTGCGCGGCGAACACCGACCCGCCGAGGCCGCGCATGAGCTTGCCTGCGCCCTGCACGACGCTGCGCATGTCCTCAGGGACCTGCGTGTCGAGCGCACTGGTGAGCGCATCGGCGATGCTGGTCGAGACGGGACCCGCGATCTCCTTCCACACCGGGAGGGTCTTCTCGACCCACTCGCCGCGCGTCATCGCGGTCGGCGTCTCGGAGAGCTCCGAGATCGTCGTCGCCTCGCCGAGCCACAGGTTCGCGAGCGCGAACGAGTCGACCGACGATGTGCGCGAGCCGTCGGAGATGCCCTGTCCTTCGCGGTTGGCGATGTGCAGCGCCTGACGCAGCGCGCTCTCCCAGGGGTCGCCGCCGAACGCGCCCTGCAGCTGCGACATGATCGTCTGCATCATGGCGGGGTCGAACTGCATGCCCTCCATGCCTTCGAAGGCTCCGCGCAACGCCTCAGGGTCGATGTCACCGCCCTGCCCTGACAGCATCCGTCGCAGGAACTCCTGGAAGTCCTCGGGGGTGGGGTCGTTGTCTGCCATGTCGATCGCCCTCTCAGCACGCCTATAGCCGTGGCATCTACGCTAGTCACAGGATTCTGCGAGTGACCCCGACGCGGGCGAATCGCTGTACGCCGCTCGCGAACGACGGAGGAATGCTGTGGAACGAACGCGGTCCATGAAGCCCGGACTGGGCGTCTGGGCGCTGATCGTGGCGCTCGTCGCGCTCGTGGTGCTGACGTTCCTCCCGACGCCGTACGTGATCCAGCGCCCAGGTCCCGTCTACGACACGCTCGGCACGGCGGCAGGCGAGGACGGCGAGCAGGTGCCGCTGATCAGCATCGAGGGTGCCGAGACGTTCGACACCGCAGGCACGCTCGACCTCACGACCGTCCAGGTCGTCGGCAACCGCGAGCGCACGCCGAGCTGGTTCGAGCTGGCATTGGCCTGGACGGACTCCTCGCGTGCCGTCGTGCCGCTGGATTCGGTGTTCCCCGAGGGCGTGACGACCGAGCAGCGCGATGAGCGCAACGCCACGCTGATGGTCGACTCCCAGCACGAGGCGACCGCCGCTGCGCTGAACGAGCTCGGCTACGACACCGGCGCCGAGGTCGTCGTGGTCGAGGCCGTCGACGACACCCCCGCGGCCGGTGTGCTCGAGCCGGACGACGTGATCACCGGGATCGACGGCGCCGCGGTCGAGTCAGCCAAGCAGCTGCGCCAGACGATCCAGGATGCCGAGGGCGACCCGATCGAGCTCACGGTGCAGCGGCGTGGCGAGGAGCAGCAGGTCACCATCACGCCGCAGAAGCACACGGAGGGCGATGTCACCACCTGGGTGATCGGCATCACGCTGCGCACGGACTACGACTTCCCGATCGACGTCGCGATCCAGCTCGACAACGTCGGCGGACCCAGCGCCGGCATGATGTTCGCGCTCGGCATCGTCGATCGGCTCACCGAGGGCGAGCTCAACGGCGGCGAGAACGTGGCCGGTACCGGCACGATCGAGGCCGACGGCACGGTCGGTCCGATCGGCGGCATCCGCCAGAAGCTCTACGGCGCCAGGGATGCCGGGGCCGAGTACTTCCTCGCTCCTGCGTCGAACTGCGACGAGGTCGTCGGGCACGTGCCGGACGGACTCCAGGTGATCCGCACCTCGACCCTCGAGGAGTCGCTCGATGCGCTCTCGGTGATCGCCGACGGCGGCGACGTCGCGAAGCTTCCGGCCTGCACTGCGTCGTGACCTCCCCGTGACCGGGATGACAGCCCCCATCCAGTAAGGCCCGCCTAGGATGGAGGGGTGACCTCGACCTCAGCTCAGAACCCGGCCACGCCTCGAACGTCCCGACGTATTCTCGGCATCTCACTGGTGATCATCGCCGCGTTGATCGCGGTGTTCTTCGTCTTCGCATCGCTGTACACCGAATTCCTCTGGTTCGACCAGGTCGGTTTCACCGGTGTGCTGACGACGCAGTGGATCGCGACGGCGGTGATGTTCGTCGTGGGCTTCCTCGCCATGGCTGTCCCGCTGTTCGTGGTGATCCAGCTGGCGTACCGCCTGCGGCCCGTGTACGTGCGGCTCAGCTCGCAGCTCGACCGCTACCAGGAGGTCATCGAACCCCTGCGCCGTCTCGCGATGTGGGGCATGCCGATCTTCTTCGGCCTCTTCGCCGGCTTCGCCGCCGCGGGCAACTGGAAGACCGTGTGGCTCTGGGCCAACGGCGTCGCGACCTCCGACGTCGACCCGCAGTTCGGCATCGACACCGGCTTCTACATGTTCGCGATGCCGTTCTACTCGATGCTGCTCGCGTTCGTCTCGGCGGTCCTGCTGCTCAGCCTGCTCGTCACCGCGCTGGTGTCGTACCTGTACGGTGCGGTCCGCGTCGGCCAGGGCGAGCTGCGCATCTCGAAGTCCGCGCGCATCCAGCTCGCGATCATCGCCGGGCTCTACCTGCTCGTGCAGGCGGCGAGCCTCTGGCTCGATCGCTACAAGACGCTCGTCGCCCCCGACGACCGCATCACGGGTGCGGCGTACACCGGCGTGAACGCGACGATCCCCGGCCTCGCGATCCTCGCGATCATCGCGGCACTCGTCTCCGTGCTCTTCTTCGTCACCGCCGTGATCGGCCGCTGGCGCTTCCCGCTCGCCGCGACCGCGCTGCTCATCGTCGCCTCGCTCGTCGTCGGCGTCGGTTACCCGTGGGTGGTCACCACCTTCCAGGTCAAGCCGAACCAGAACGCCTACCAGGCCGAGTTCTACCAGCGGAACATCGACGGGACGAAGGAGGCGTACGGGGTCGCAGATCTCGAGACCACCGCCTTCGAGGCCGAGACCGATGCAGAGGCCGGTCAGCTCCGCGAGGACGCCGAGACCACCGCGTCGATCCGCATCATGGACCCCAAGGTCATCCCGCCGACCGTCCGCCAGCTCGAGCAGTACCGCGGGTACTACCAGTTCCAGACCACCATGGACGTCGACCGTTACGAGATCGACGGCGCCATGCAGGACACCGTGGTATCGGTGCGCGACCTCGACATGTCGGGCCTCGGTGACGGCGACAACTGGAACAACCGGGTGGCGGTCTACACGCACGGCTACGGCCTCGTCGCCGCAGCGGGTAACCAGCGCACGACCGACGGCGAGCCCGTCTTCCTCGAGCGCGGCATCCCGTCCTCCGGCTTCCTGACGGACCGCGAGAACTTCGAACCCCGCGTGTACTTCGGTGAGAACTCGCCCGAGTACTCGATCGTCGGTGCGCCCGAGGGGTCCGACCCGGCTGAGATCGACTACCCGCGAGGCAAGGACGGCTCGACCGAGACGAAGACGACCTTCGACGGCGACGGAGGACCCGCGATCGGGAACACCTTCACCAAGCTGCTGTACGCGCTGAAGTTCCAGTCCGAGCAGATCCTGTTCTCGAACCTCGTGAACGAGGACTCGCAGATCCTCTACGACCGCGACCCGAAGACCCGTGTGCAGAAGGTCGCTCCGTACCTGGAGCTCGACAGCGACCCGTACCCGAGTGTCGTCGACGGACGCATCGTCTGGATCGTGGACGGCTACACCACGAGCTCGACGTATCCCTACTCGACGAGCGTGAGCCTGTCGGACGCGATCGCAGACTCGAACATCCCGTCGCCGACGCTCGCGATCGACGACATCAACTACATCCGCAACTCGGTCAAGGCGACAGTCGACGCCTACGACGGTTCGGTGACGCTGTACGCCTGGGACGCCGAGGATCCGATCCTCAAGACCTGGGAGAAGGTGTACCCGTCGACCGTGAAGCCGATCAGCGAGATGTCCGGTGAGCTCATGAGCCACGTGCGCTACCCGACCGATCTGTTCAAGGTCCAGCGCGACATCCTCGGCATCTACCACGTCGACAAGGCCGGCTCGTTCGCACAGCAGGACAACCGCTGGCAGACGCCGAACGACCCTCGCAGCGATTCGCAGCTGCAGCCGCCGTACTACCTGACCATGCAGATGCCCGGTCAGGACGAGCCGCGGTTCTCGATGTTCTCCACGTTCATCCCGAACTCGCAGGGTGCGGGCGGAAGCCGAGATGTGCTGATGGGCTACCTCGCGGTGGACTCCGACGCCGGATCCGAGAAGGGCGTGAAGGCTGACGGATACGGTCAGCTGCGGATGCTCGAGATCGACACCGAGACGACGGTCCCGGGCCCGGGACAGGTGCAGAACACGTACAACTCCGACACGTCGGTGGTGCCGCAGCTGAACCTCCTGCAGCAGGGCGAGTCCGAGGTGCTCTACGGCAACCTGCTGACGCTGCCCGTGGGTGGTGGTCTGCTCTACGTGCAGCCGCTCTACGTGCAGTCGTCGGAGGGCACGCAGCTCCCGCGTCTGCAGAAGGTGCTGGTCGCCTTCGGTGATCGCGTCGCCTTCGAGAACACGCTGACCGAGGCGCTCGACGCCCTGTTCGGCGGTGACTCCGGCGCGACCGCCGGTGATGACGATGTCGAGCCGACGGATCCGGCCACGGACCCGAATGCGGATCCGGATGCCGGCGGGACGCCGACCACACCGGCGACGCCGACCGACGAGCAGGCAGACGCGCTCGCAGCCGCGCAGCAGGCGCTGCTGGACCGTCAGACCGCTCTGACGTCCGGAGACCTCACGAAGTTCGCGGAGGCCGACAAGCGCCTCACCGCGGCGGTCGAGAAGCTCCTGGCGCTGGAGGCCGCAGCGGGGGAGTGACCCCCCGCATGAGCTGAGTCGAATGGGCGTCCCGATGGGGCGCCCATTCGCGTTGAGGAGTATTCATCTTGAAGACCGAGACCAGGAGCGATCATGACTGAGACCACCGGCACGCCTTCCGTGCTCTTCGTGTGCGTGCACAACGCTGGACGATCCCAGATGGCCGCCGGATTCCTCCGAGACATCGCCGGCGACCGCATCGAGGTCCGCTCCGCCGGATCCATGCCCGCGGATCAGATCAATCCGACCGCGGTGGCGGCGATGGCCGAACTCGGCATCGACATCACGGGGGAGCAGCCCAAGGTGCTCACCACAGCGGCCGTGCAGGCCTCTGATGTCGTCATCACGATGGGGTGCGGTGACGCGTGCCCGTTCTTCCCCGGGAAGCGCTACGAGGACTGGAAGCTCGACGACCCCGCAGGTCAGGGCATCGAGGCCGTCCGTCCGATCCGTGACGAGATTCGCAGCCGCATCCGGACCCTGGTCGCCGAGCTCATCTGAGCTCGGCCTTCGCGGCTTTCGGACATGCCACCAGGAAAGGCGAAAGGCCCTCCGGCCTGGGATTACTCCCGGCCAGAGGGCCTTTCATTTGTTGCGGGGACAGGATTTGAACCTGCGACCTCCGGGTTATGAGCCCGGCGAGCTACCGAACTGCTCCACCCCGCGGCACAAGAAGTAACTTATCACGGATTCCGAGGGTCGGCGAATCGAGGCAGCTCCCACACGACCCCGGGAGTGTCGTGGTCGCGTGCGGATGGGGGAGGATGAGGACATGACCGAGTCACGCGCCGTTCCCGTCGCCGTCTGCCAGTTCGCGCCGACGGCATCCCGATCCGGCAACCTCGAGCGGATCGCTGCGATGACCGCGGATGCGGCCGCACGCGGCGCGCGGCTGGTCGTGTTCCCCGAGTACTCCAGCTACTTCGTGGATCCGATGGACCACACCCTCGCCGACAACGCGGAGACGATCGACGGCGAGTTCGTCGAGGCGCTCAGTGCACTGGCGGCGGAGTACACGGTGGTGATCGTCGCAGGCCTCGCGGAACGAGCATCCGATGGTGAGCGCGTCCGCAACACGATCGTGGCCGTGCGCGGCGACGGCCTGCTCGCCGCCTATCGCAAGCAGCACCTGTACGACGCGTTCGGCCAGACCGAGTCCGACTGGGTGGAGCCGGGGGAGCTCGGGGAGGCGTCGACCTTCGAGATCGCCGGTGTGCGCTTCGGTCTGATGACCTGCTACGATCTGCGCTTCCCCGAGGTCGCGCGCACCCTGATCGATGCGGGCGCCGATGCGCTGGTCGTACCGGCCGAATGGGTCAGAGGTCCGCTCAAGGAGCACCACTGGACCACGCTCCTCGCGGCGCGGGCGATCGAGAACACCGCCTACGTGGTCGCCTCGGACCACCCGACGCCGATCGGCGTCGGACACTCCCAGATCGTCGACCCGCAGGGCGTCGTGCTCGCCGGCGTCGGCACGTCCGAGGGCATCGCCGTCGCGACCGTGGAGCGCGCGGCGATCGATCGCGTGCGCGCCACCAATCCGTCGCTGCGGGTGCGGCGATACCGCGTCGTCCCCGCCTGACCGCTCAGCGCGTCGAGGCCACCAGGCGCGCTGCTGCGTCCTCGAGCACCTCGATGCGCTTGCAGGCGGCGAAGCGCACGAGCCCCGCATATGCGTCGCGGTGCTCCGACGAGACGAAGGCGGTCAGCGGGATGGCGACGACGCCCGCTCGTTCGGGCAGCTGCCGGCAGAACGCGGCGGCATCCGCGCCGCCGAGCGCCGTGGCATCCGCGACCGTGAAGTAGCCGCCCTGGGGTGCATGCACCGTGAATCCGGCGGACCGCAGCCCGGCACCGAGGATCTCATGCTTGTGGGCCAGAGTGGCGGCGGCACCCGTGAAGTAGGCGTCGTCGAGTCGGAGTCCGACCGCCACCGCGGGCTGGAAGGGCGAGCCGTTCACGTACGTGAGGTACTGCTTCACCGTGAGGACCGCGGTGATCAACGCGGCCGGGCCGTGCACCCAGCCGATCTTCCATCCCGTCGTCGAGAACGTCTTGCCGGCGGAGGAGATCGTCAGGGTGCGCTCCGCGGCGCCTGGGAGCGTGGCGATCGGCGTGTGCTGACCGGTGAAGGCCAGGTGCTCGTACACCTCGTCGGTCACGATCACGGCGTCATGCCGCTCGGCGAGCCGCACGACCTCCTCCAGCACGCGGCGGTCGAACACGGCGCCGGTCGGATTGTGGGGATCGTTCACGAGGATGATGCGCGTGCGGTCGGTGACGACCGCCGCGAGCTGGTCGAGGTCGGGCTGGAAGTCGGGAGCCCGCAGCGGCACGGTGCGCAGTCGCGCGCCGGCGAGAGCCACCGCTGCGGCATAGGAGTCGTAGTAGGGCTCGAACACGACGACCTCGTCGTCGGGGCCGTCGATGAGGGCGAGGAGGGTCGCTGTGAGCGCCTCGGTCGCGCCGGCGGTCACGATCACCTCGGCGGCGGGGTCGACGTCGAGGCCGTAGAAACGTCGCTGATGCTCGCTGATCGCCGTGAGCAGATCGGGGATGCCGCGCCCTGGCGGGTACTGGTTGGCACCGTTCGAGATCGCTTCGCGAGCGGCTTCGAGCACGGCGGCGGGGCCGTCCTCATCGGGGAATCCCTGGCCGAGATTGATCGCACCGGTTCTCGCCGCCGCAGCGGACATCTCTGCGAAGATGGTGGGGGCGACCGCTCCTTCGGGAGAGAGCAGCCCCGCACCCGCTGCCGTCCGTCGCCATGCACCGGGAATGACACTCATGAAGAACAGGCTAAGGCCATAGCTGAAACTCACCTTCGCCATACGAAACGCACAGACATGGGCGGCAGTCTGAAGGAGCGTTGTTGAAGGAGCACACCATGAACGAAGACAACACCCACGACCACTCGGCACCCGACGTGCCGTCCACCGAGGCAGCAGGGACCGCTGATGCGGCTCCGAACGCGGCCGCCGACACCACCCCTGTCGCTCCCGCCACCCCGGCGGCCCCGGCCGGTCACGAGGTTCCGCAGACGTTCGCGTCGCCGGCACCCGGCATCGTGGCGCAGGCTCCCGCGACGCCCACCCATCAGCCGGGCATCGCTCCGACGGCATCCGCCGGTGGCGCGGCCTTCGGCATCCACACCGCCTCGCCGACGCAGCCGACGCTGCCATACGGCAGCACGATCCCGCTCGGCGCCCCGATCGGCACGGATGCCGCTGCAGAAGGCACCACCAAGGTCAAGGGGACCAAGCCCCGTGGCGGCGTCAAGATCGCTGCCCTCGTGGTCGCGGCCGCCCTCGTCGGCGGTGTCGCAGGCTTCGGCGGCGGCGCGATCTGGACCGCAGTCGGCAACACGCCGTCGACCGGTGTCGCGGAAGGGCCGCAGACGGTCACCGTGAACAACCCCGGCTCGGTCAACGAGACCACCGCAGTGGCCTCGAAGGCGCTGCCTTCGGTCGTCACGATCGAGGTATCCGGTTCGAGCGAGGCCGGCAGCGGCTCCGGCGTCATCATCAGCGAAGACGGCTACGTGCTCACCAACACGCACGTCGTCACGCTGGGCGGCGCTGTCGCCGACCCGACGATCCGCGTCACGGCATCCGACGGGCGCATCTACAACGCCACCGTCGTCGGGACCGACCCGGTGTACGACCTCGCCGTCATCAAGCTGACCGACGCCAAGGGGCTCACCCCCATCGAGTTCGCCGATTCGTCGAAGCTCAACGTCGGCGACACCGCTGTGGCGCTCGGCGCGCCGCTCGGGCTCGCGAACTCGGTGACGACGGGCATCGTCAGCGCACTGAACCGCAGCATCCAGATCGCCTCTTCCGCGCTGCCAGACTCGTCCTCCGAGGATGCCCCGCAGGAGCAGACGCCCGAGGACGGACAGCAGGGACCGTTCCAGTTCGACCTCCCCGGATCCGGCACGCAGTCGACCACCGACTCGATCTCCATCGCGGTCATCCAGACCGATGCGGCGATCAACCACGGCAACTCCGGCGGTGCGCTCGTGAACAGCAAGGGTGAGCTGATCGGCATCAACGTGGCGATCGCGAGCTCGGGCGACTCCGAGCAGGGCGGTTCGATCGGACTCGGCTTCTCGATCCCCTCGGACATCGCACAGCGCGTCTCGAAGGAGATCATCGCCGACGGAACCGCGACGCATGGACTCCTCGGAGCGTCGGTGCGCGACGCGTCGTCCGTCGAGAACGCAGACGTGGCCGGGGCATACATCGCCGACGTGAGCGCTGGTGGCGCTGCTGCCGGCGGCGGTCTCAAGGCGGATGACATCGTCACCGCGTTCAACGGCGTGCCGATCACCAGCGCCAGCGACCTCACCGCCCAGGTGCGGGCAGCGGCCGCCGGCAGCGAGGCGACCGTCACCTACAACCGGGGCGGCAAGGAGTACGAGGCCGACGTGACGCTGGGCGCACTCGGCGGCTGACCACGAGCCGACCCGCTCTCGCAGAGAAGGACGCCACCCCGCGATAGGCTCGCGGAGTGGCGTCCTTCTCTTTCGGCTCCGGCAATGCGGCCAAGCTGCTCCGGATCCCGTTGTATGCCGTCGGGCGCATCTGCACGGTGCTCGTGCCCCGAGGGTCGACCTGGGTCTTCGGCTGCGGCGCCGGCGTCGGCGACGGTGCGCTCGCGTTGCAGCGGGTCGCAGCCGAGGCAGGCCATCGCACCCTGTGGCTGACGTCCTCGGAGAGGGAGGACCGAGATGCGGCCGCACTCGGCATCCGCACGGTCCGCAAGAACGGTCTGCGGGGGTGGTGGGCGACCGCCCGCGCCGGGGTGCTCGTCGTCACGCACGGCCTGGGCGATGTGAACCGCTACGCGAATTCCGGTTCATTCCTCGTGCAGCTCTGGCACGGCATCCCGCTCAAGCGGATCGGCCTGGACTCACCGGCCACCACGCAGGTGCCGTCGGTCCCCGGTGCTGCGATCCTGCGGAAGGTCATCGCGTTCCTGTACCGCGGCGCCGCCCAGCGGATCCGCGTGCTCCCTGCCGCCTCGCATCGTTCGCGCGGCCGCCTGGAGTCGGCGTTCAGTCTGGCAGACGGTCGAGTCGTCGTGACGGGGGAGCCGCGTGTCGATGTGCTCTCCGACGGAACCCCGGCTGAACGCCGCGATCGCGCCGCATCCGTGCTCCGCGAGGCGATCGGCGAGCTGCCGTCGTCTGCGCGCACCGTCCTGTACGCCCCGACCTGGCGGGACGGCGCCGAGGACCCGGCAGTGCCCACCGCTGCCGAGTGGGTCGAGATCATCCGCGTCCTCGAGGCGAACGATGCGATCCTGCTGGTGCGGTCGCATCCGCTCGGTGAGGGCGGCTACGCGCCGAGCGTGCCGAGCCGACGGGTGCGGATGCTCGGCGCGGGCCTGCTGCCCGATGTCACCCCGGTGCTCCCGGCCGTCGACGTGCTCGTGACGGACTACTCCTCGCTCGCGTACGACGTCGGGTTGCTGCGCATGCCGGTGCTCTATCTCGCGCCGGATGCGGTGGAGTACGCCGGCACCCGCGGCTTCTACGGGCGCTTCGAGGACGTCGCCGGTGCCGACGCCGCATCCGATTGGGATGCGCTGCTTCGACAGCTCGACGAGGTGCTGTCCGACGAGAGTGTGTTCGCCGAGCGGTCCGCCCGGTCCGATACGCTCAGCGCAGAGATGCATGCGTACCGCGATGGACGCAACACCCGACGGGTGTATCAGGCAATCCGCGCGCGGGGCGTCCCCGCGCCGAAGGGAGCAGTATGACAACGGCCCGGATCGATGATGCGGCAGCGACGCTGATCATCGCAGGCACCGGGCCGCGTCCGGCGAGTGCACACCTGGTCGGGCCCCGCGCTCGCGTCGAGGCTCGCATCACCGGCGGCGGCAAGACCTGGAAGGCGACGTTCGCACTCGAAGCCTCGCGGTGGGGCGGACCGACCCTGCCGCTCCCGACCGGCGACTACGAGCTGGCGATCGACGGCGTCGAGCTCGGCGAACTCGACATCGTGCCGACCGTGCTCCCCGGCGTGCGCATCGCCGTCGACGGCACGCAGGTGCGGATCGCAGCACCCGTCGACCCGGTGTACGAGAGCATCGAGGGGCAGACGACGCTCGAGGAGCGCTACGTCGCGCAGGTCGGCGGCACCGAGAACGCCGTGTTCTTCGAGAGCTTCTATGGCCGCAGCGTCGGCTGCAACCCGCAGGCGATCGACAGGGAGCTCGCTGTCCGGGCTCCGGCTGTGCTGCGCTACTGGAGCGTCGTCGACCTGTCGGTGCCGGTGCCGGACGGCGCGATCGCGGTCGTCGAGGGCAGTCCGGAATGGTGGCGCGCCCGCGCCGCAGCGCGACTCCTCGTGGTGAACGACTGGCTGCGTCGCCGCTTCGCCCGCAAAGCCGGACAGAAGGTGCTGCAGACGTGGCACGGGACCCCGCTGAAGCGGCTTGCGCTGCACCGGCCGGGCTTCGATCCGCGGCGCATGGCCGCCGTCGTGAAGGAGTCCAGGCGATGGGACGTGCTGCTCGCGCAGAACCCCTACTCGGCTCGTATCCTCAAGAAGGCATATGCGTTCTTCGGCCGTCCGATCTGGGTCGAGGGTTATCCCCGCAACGATGCGCTCACGACGGGCGATCCAGCGGTCATCCGTGCCGCACTCGGCATCGATGCGGACGAGCGGGTGCTGTTGTACGCACCGACCTGGCGAGACGATCGCAGCGAGATGGTCGACTTCATCGACGCAGAGCTGCTTGCGACGCAGACGGATGCCGTGGTGCTCGTGCGAGGGCACTCGCGCACGCTGCTGCAGGGTCGCGACCATTCCGGGGCCAGGGTGATCGACGTCACCGGCTACCCCGAGACCGCGCAGCTGCTGCTCGCCGCGGATGCGCTCATCACGGACTACTCCTCGGTGATGTTCGACTTCAGCGTGACCGGCAAGCCGATGTACTTCCTGGTGCCGGATCTCGACCACTATCGCGGTGAGCTGCGCGGGTTCTACTTCGGTCTCGCCGAGCGGGCACCCGGCCCGCTCGTGTACTCGCAGGACGAGCTGGCCGCGGCGCTCGCCGATACCGGCACCGAGGCCGCCTACGCATCGCGCTATGCGGCGTGGCGCGCGCAGTTCAATGCACGCGACGACGGTCGGGCCGCCGAACGCGTGGTGGACCGCATCCTCGATCAGGGATTCGTCACCCGCTGACCCGCCCCTGCCTCGGTCAGGGGAGCGGGGTGTTGCGGGTGCCCAGGCGCGATGCGTCGACCGTGTCGTGCGCTCCTCGGAGCACGCCGGCGAGGAACCCGATGCCCCAGGACACGTGCATCGTCGGCAGCACCACCAGCGTCCACAGGCGTTGTCGGATGCTGCCCCCGCCGGGTGACAGTGCGACGGCCACCACGAGCAGCACGTAGAGCACCAGCGGCGCGTACACGACGGAGGCGATGAGCGACGCGATCCCGCTCAGCACACCGGTCAGCTGCAGGACGCCGACCACGATGGCGATGGCGAGGAGCAGCACGAGCGCCGGTGGCGCGAAGAATCGCAGGCCGTTGCGACGTCCGAAGCGACGAACCAGCTCGCCGCGCCACGCACCGGTCGCTCGGAACTGACGTGCCAGCCGCAGCCAGCTCTCGCGCGGCCAGTACGTGACCGACAGCTTCGGATCGAACCACACCAGGTGGCCCGCCTGCCTGATGCGCAGGTTGAGCTCCCAGTCCTCACCCCGGCGGATCGACTCGTCGAACAGGCCGACCTCGTCGAGCACGGCTCGGCGCATCACGCCGAGGTAGGCCGATTCGGCTTCACCCTCGTGCGCGCCGCCGTGATAGGCGCCGCCGCCGAGGCCGACCGGGGAGTTGTACAGGCGTGCGACCGACTTCTGGAAGGGAGCGCGTCCTTCGGCATGCATCACACCGCCGACGTTGGCGGCGCCGGTGCGCTCGAGCGTGCGCAGCGCCCGTTCCGCGTAGCCGGGGGAGAGCTCGGAGTGCGCGTCGACACGGACGATCGTCGAGTAGCGGCTGGCCCGGATCGCGGCGTTGAGCCCGACGGGGATATGGGCGGCCGGGTTCTCGACGAGCCGGATGCGGTCGTCGGTCGCTGCCAGTCGGTGCGCGAGCTCGGTGGTGCCGTCGCTGGACGGGCCGAGGGCGAGCACGAGCTCTGCCGGGACATCGAGCTCCTGTGCCAGGACGGAGGCGACAGCGTGCTCGAGGTACGCGCGTTCGTTCAGCACCGGCATCACGAAGGAGACCCCTGTCGCGGCTCCGGCGGCTTGACTCTCCTGCACCTCTCGATCATGTCACGGTGGCGCCCACGCTGCCTGGAACTTCGATGCACTCAGTACTCTGGAGGGATGGGTGCATTGTCTGACGCGAAGAAGGCATACCGTCTCCTGAAACGCGCACTGGCATCCCGAGCGGCCGTGCAGCGCGTGCGGCGGCGGCTGACGGACACGCCGCCGCCACCCGAGGGCCACTTCAAGATCGCGGTGTACTTCGCCGACGGCGCCGTCAACATGTACCAGATGCGCCAGTGGTACCGGCCGCTCGCCGAGCTCGCCGAGCGCTGGCCGGTCGTCGTGCTCGCCAGGCAGGCAGCCGGCGCCGAGAAGCTGCTCGACGAGGACGCCCCGCCGGTGGCATTCGTGCCGACGGTCCGCGATCTCGAGCGATTCATCGCCGCCCAGGACATCCGCATCGTCCTGTACGTGAACCAGAACACGCGGAACTTCCAGATGTTCCGCTACGGCCGTCGCTGGCACGTGTTCATCAACCACGGCGAGTCCGACAAGATGTACATGACCACGAACCAGTACAAGGCGTACGACTACGCCCTGGTCGCAGGACAGGCCGCTCGCGACCGGCTGTCGCGCACGCTCTGGGACTACGACATCGACCGCAGGACGATCGAGATCGGACGCCCGCAGGCCGATCACTTCTCCGGAACGCTGCCGTACACGCCCGATGAGCGCACGGTCGTGCTCTACGCCCCGACGTGGGAGGGCGACCGGCCGAGTGCGCACTACGGGTCGATCGCGACGCACGGCGAGACACTCGTGACGCAGCTGCTCGCCTCTGACGCACACCGGGTCATCTACCGCCCGCACCCGCGGAGCGGCGTGATCGATGACGAGTACGGCGCGGCGCACCGGCGCATCATCGCCGCAATCGAGGCGGCCAATGCCGCGGACCCCCGCGCACAGCACGTGTACGACCACGGCGCAGAGCTCGGCTGGCAGCTCGCCGAGTCGGACGTCGCGATCGTCGACATCTCGGCCATGGTCTACGACCGGCTCGCGGCAGGCAAGCCGCTCATGATCACGCGACCGGCAGACGAGCGCGCATCCATCGACACCAAGGGGTATCTCTCCGATTGCGAGTGGCTGACGGCGGATGCCGCGAAGGACATCGTCGCCGAGGTGCAGCGGGTCCGCGACGACGAGGCGGCGATCGCCCGGCTGCAGATGTGGGTGCGGCACTACTTCGGGGACACCACGCCCGGCGTCGCGACGGAGAAGTTCCACCGGGCGATCGAGCAGCTCATGGCCGAGTGGGAGCGCTGGCGTGCGCATGAGGTCGGCGCCGCGCCAGCGGACGAGGATGACGACGACGAAGAAGCCGACGACGAGGAGCTCTGAGCATGGACTTTCCCCGCGCCGAGGCAGTCGCGCGCCGCTTCCAAGCGGTCGCCGCGACCGGATCGACGAACGCCGACCTCCGAGCGAATGCGCCGGATGCGGCGTCCTGGCCCCACCTGTCGGTGCTGGTCACGGACAACCAGACCGCCGGACGAGGACGACTCGACCGGATCTGGGTGGCCCCGCCCGGATCCTCGCTGGCCGTATCGGTGCTGCTGCGCGAGCTGCCGGACGACCTGACGGCACGCGGATGGATCCCGCTCATCGCCGGCGCAGCGATGAGCGATGCGGTCGCTGCGCAGCTGCCAGGACACGAGGTCTCGGTGAAGTGGCCGAACGATGTGCTGGTCGACGAGCGGAAGATCTGCGGCATCCTCGCCGAGGCCGCAGGAGCTGCGGTGATCGTCGGATCCGGCGTGAACACTCGGATGACGGCGGATCAGCTCCCGGTGCCGACGGCGACCTCATTCGCGGTGGAAGGGGCGGCGGTCGATCAGGATCGTCTGCTCGCCGACTACCTCACTGGTCTGCGGACGTCTCTCGCAGCCCTGGTCGAGACAGGTGACGCTGTCGGCAGCGGCGTGCACGACGCTGTGACGGCACGCTGTGCGACGATCGGTCGCCGCGTGCGCGTGTCGCTGCCCGGTGAGCGACTGCTCGAGGGCATCGCGACCGGACTCGATATCGACGGTCGTCTGCTCGTCGCCGCAGATGGCGTCGACCACGCGATCTCCGCCGGCGACGTCGTGCACGTGCGACTCGCCTGAGACTGACACGCCGCCGCCAAGACGGCGTTGTCGGCGAACACGGGCACAATGGTGGGGTGACCCAGCCTGTGACCCTCGGAGGGCGGCCGATGATGCCGCCGCCCGGTGTGCCTTCGGAAGAGCTGATGATCGCGCGGTTCCGTGGTCACGCACGTCGGCTCTTCTGGTCAGCGCTGGTCCTGGTCGCCACGTTCGGCGCGACGGCGTATCTCTACGACAATCTTCCGGCGCCGTTCGAGAACTGGATGCTGCTCGCGGCATCCGGGGCGCTCGTGCTGCTGCTGGTGGTGGTGCCGTACGTCGTCTGGCTCTCTCGACGCACGACTGTCACGACGAGGCGCGTGATCGCGCACCGCGGCATCGGCTCGACGCATCGACGTGAGATGTCCCACGCCCGCGGGTACACGATCGCCGTTCGCCGGGGGCCGCTGCAGCGGATGTGGGGCACCGGATCGATCACGCTGTCCAACGGTGTCGACACTCCGCTCGTGCTGCAGAACGTGCCGAACGTGACGCTCGTGCATGAGACGCTGGCGGATCAGATCGAGGTCAGTCAGATCCTCGCGCACCGCGACGCGCAGTCGACGGGTGCGGACGGCTCGACAGAGCGCTGAGCCTGCCAGCCCCGACGTGACGCGGTGCTCCGCTGCTGCCCGGATGCGAGAGAATGGTCACGACGAATGGAGGCGGCACATGGCGCTGCGTGTAGGCGTGATCGGCGGAGGACAGCTCGCTCGGATGATGATCGCCCCGGCGGTCGAGCTCGGGCTCGAGCTGAGGGTGCTCGCTGAGGCGGAGGGGATGTCGGCCTCGCTCGCCGCGACGGCTGTCGGCGACTATCGCGATCTCGACGTCGTACGTGCCTTCGTCCAGGATGTCGACGTGATCACCTTCGACCACGAGCACGTGCCGCAGGATGTGCTGCGCGCACTCGTCGCCGACGGCGTTGCGGTGCACCCGGGCCCTGATTCGCTGCAGTTCGCGCAGGACAAGCTGGTCATGCGCGCGAAGCTCGCAGAGCTCGGCGTTCCGCAGCCCGACTGGGCAGCCGTGCGCACGCCGGCCGAACTGCAGGATTTCCTCGACGCCCACCACGGCGCCGGCGTGGTGAAGACACCGCGCGGCGGCTACGACGGCAAGGGCGTGCGCGTCGTGCGTGCCGCCGCCGAGGCCGATGACTGGCTCGGTGCGCTCGTCGATGACGACGCGCTGCTGGTCGAGGAGCTCGTGCCGTTCGTGCGCGAACTCGCGCAGCAGGTAGCTCGGCGCCCGAGCGGAGAGATCGTTGCCTACCCGGTCGTGGAGACCGTGCAGCGCGACGGTGTCTGCGCCGAGGTCATCGCGCCGGCTCCAGCCGCATCCGATCGGCTTGTTCGCGTCGCCGAGGATATCGGTCGGAGCATCGCGGAGGGACTGCAGGTCACGGGCATGCTCGCGGTGGAGCTGTTCGAGACCGACGACGACCGCATCCTGGTGAACGAGCTCGCGATGCGGCCCCACAACAGCGGGCACTGGAGTCAGGACGGCGCGGTCACCGGGCAGTTCGAGCAGCACCTGCGTGCGGTCGCGGATCTGCCGCTGGGCAGCACCACCCCTCGAGCGGCATGGTCGGTCATGGTCAACATCCTCGGCGGGCCCGCCGAGGGCAGCCTCGGGGAGCGCTTCGGCGCCGCGATGGCAGAGCACCCCTCCGCCAAGATCCACACCTACGGCAAGGATCCGCGCCCCGGTCGCAAGGTCGGTCACGTGAACGTGTCGGGTGATGATCTCGACGATGCGGTCTACGTCGCCCGTGCGGCAGCTGTGCATTTCGACTGAGACGCCGAGTTCTGGGGGTGCAGCCGCGTGCCGTTGGGGGAATCTCCAGCGCCAGACCGTAGCCTGAGTGGGTGACCGAGCCACTGCATTCCTCCGCCGCGCCCCTCGTCGGCGTCGTCATGGGTTCTGATTCCGACTGGCGCGTGATGAGCGATGCATCCCAGGCGCTCACCGACTTCGGCATCCCCCACGAGGTCGAGGTCGTGTCGGCTCACCGCACGCCGGACAAGCTCATGAGCTACGCCCGCGAAGCACGCGGCCGCGGCATCCGCGTCATCATCGCGGGAGCCGGGGGAGCAGCGCACCTGCCGGGCATGCTCGCGTCGATGACCGCGTTGCCCGTCGTCGGCGTCCCGGTGCCGCTGGCGTATCTCGACGGCATGGACTCGCTGCTCTCGATCGTGCAGATGCCGGCCGGCATCCCGGTCGCGACAGTCTCGATCGGCGGAGCTCGCAACGCCGGTCTGCTCGCGGCTCGTATCCTCGGAACGTCAGATGACGAGCTCGCGAACCGCGTGGAAGCATACGCGGGCGAGCTCGAGGCCCAGGTCGAGGCGAAGAACGAACGGTTGAAGGAGTCGCTGTGACCCTGGCGCCGCCGCGCGCCACCGCCCGGCCGCTGATCGAGACCCGGCCGCTGCGGCATCCGAACACATCGGACGCTGGAGGCATGGCCAAGCGCGGCTGGTGGCTCGTCGTCCTCAACGTGCTGGTTCCCGGCTCGGCACAGGTGCTCGCAGGCAGCCGGAAGCTCGGGCGCTTCGGCCTCGGCGCGACGCTGATCGCCTGGTTCCTGGTGGTCGTCGCCGCCGGGCTCGCGCTGTTCGCCCGTCCGGTCCTGCTCTGGCTGCTCAGCGCCGGCTGGTTCTCGGCGCTCCTGCTGACCCTGCTGCAGGTGGCGCTCGTCGGATACGCCGTGCTGTGGGTCGTGCTGACCTTCGACACCCTGCGACTCGTCCGGCTCGTGCGAGTGCCGACCGCGCAGCGCTTCGCGATCCCTGTCGTGGCTCTCGTGCTCCTCGGACTCGTCGGCGGAGGTGCTGCCTATGCCGCGACGGCCGTCGGCTCGACGCGCGACGCGATCGGATCGATCTTCGGGCAGAGCGGACCGAGCCTGCCACCGGACGAGGGGTACTACAACATCCTGCTCCTCGGTGCCGACAGCGGCGACGGCCGCGATTCCATGCGCTTCGACAGCATCTCGGTGGTCTCGGTCAACGCCACCTCCGGTGCGGTCACGATCACCGGCATCCCTCGCGAGCTGCCCAACGCGCCGTTCAGCGAGGGGAGCCCCATGCAGGCGCTCTACCCGAACGGCTTCGAGGGCCACGGTTCGTCGACGTGCGGCTGGAACGGCTGGATGAACCACGTGCGAAACGCCGCGGAGATCTGCCGCGACGATGAGGGCAAGGGCTTGTATCCCGATGCGGATGCCCAGGGCTCGGCCCCCGGCATCGAGGCGACCAAGGACGCGGCCGAAGGCGTGCTCGGGATCAAGATCCCGTACTACGTCTTCGTCGACATGCACGGGTTCGCCGAGCTCGTCGATGCACTCGGCGGGGTCGACATCAACGTCACCGAGCGGCTGCCCAAGGGTGGACCACCGGAGGGCTGGCACGGCACCGACGTCAACGAATGGGCGATCGGCTGGATCGAACCGGGGCAGCAGCACATGGACGGCGACACGGCTCAGTGGTACGCCCGTTCGCGATACACGACGAGCGACTGGGACCGGATGAAGCGTCAGCGCGAACTGCAGGAGGCGATCCTCGGACAGTTCACGCCGCAGACGGTGCTGACCCGGTTCAACGAGGTTGCCGCAGCCGGAACCGCACTGATCGACACCGATCTCCCGCAGGACAAGCTGCCCGAGTTCTTCGATCTCATGCTGAAGGCCAAGGAGCAGCCGGTCACCACGATCGAGCTCACTCCTGAGCACGGCGTCGACGAGCACCAGCCCGACTACGCCTACATCCACGAGATGATCCAGCAGGCGCTCCACCCGCCGACGGAGACGCCGACGCCAACGCCCTGATCTTGTGGGAGTGCGCGCAGGCGCAGGAACAGCCCAGGCACAACAGCCCACGACCGTCCCGTGAGATGAAGGGACGGTCGTGGGCTTTCCGGTGCATGACCGGATTCACCAGACGACGGTGATCGGAGGGGGAGGGATCACCGTCGTCCAGTCGACCACCGCACGAAGCGGCGATCGGACTTAGGCGCGCTTGCGACGTGCGGCTCCTGCGGCGACGAGAGCGCCTCCGGCGACCAGCGCCGCAGCGCCGCCACCCAGGACCCACGGTGAAACGCTGCCACCGGTGAGCGCCAGCTCGATGCCGGTGCCGGTGAGCGGAAGCTCCGTGCCGGCCGCGGCGACGCCCGGGTCGTGATCGCAGCTCACGGCTGCGTCATGACCTTGCGAGACCGTGATGGTCGCCGTGTACGAACGCGACCCCGAGAAGGCGATCGCGTACGAGCCTTCGCCGTTGGACGGCGGACGGAACGTCAGCGTCAGACCGCCATCGGCGCCAGCGGTGTTCCCCGACACCGAGGAGTCGGCGGCGTTGAGCCCGGATACCGACACGCCCACGTTCTCGGACGGCAGGAAGTAGCCGGGTCCGAAGACGACGGTCGAGACCTCGCAGATGTCGATGATCGGGTCATTGACCTTCGCACCTGGCTTGTCCGCATAGGAGTCGGATGACGCGGCCGGAACAGACGGCGCGGCAGTGGCGACGGTAGGTGCGACGAGCACGAGCGCGCCAACGGTCAGGCTGATTGCAGCCAGTTTTTTCAGCATGATTCTCCCCAGATTTCACGCGGAATCGCCTTCAGACACACCCCTGCGTCTGACTGCGTGGATTCCCTTGCCCCCACGGCAAGATGACAGAACCCAGATATTCCCCAGTGAGGATGACAGTACCCTATCCGCGCTGCAATGTCACGATGCGCAGGTCAGTTTCCCTCGTGTCGTCTTCGGAGTGTCGATCAGCGGGGTGTGCTGCACCTCCGTGAGGCGCTCTCCGGAGCCGGACCCCTGGAACTCGACCGTGATCGTGCTCGACTCGCCCGGCGCCAGGAGCACTTCGTGCTGCACGACGGCACGATCGCCCAGCGTCGCGGTCTGCACCCCCTCTTCCGCACCGTCCCGATCGGTGTGCGACGGGGTGGATCCCTCGGGGCCGTAGACGGCGATCAGCGTGCTCGTCGAGCCGATCGGCACATCGAAGTTGCCGCCGCCGGTGACGTAGTCGGTCAGGGTGGGCACCACGTCGGGGGTGACGGTGTTCGTCCACGTCACGCGTACCTGCGTCGTGGGCTGCCCCTGGCACGTGCCGACCGCCGTCTCGATCGAGGCGCGCGCATAGAAGTCCATCTTGCCGCCGGTGCTGTCGTTCATCAGCACGCCGACGTAGGTCGCGTCCTCGCCGTCGGAGGGGATCGTCCCACCCAGCGACGACGCGGCCAGCAGCGACTGCTCGTCCTCGTGCGCGCTCCAGATCCGGATGCGATCCTGGTCGGCGGACTTCGCTAGCGCCGCCACCAGCGCGCGAGGATCGCCGCTTCCGAGTGCAGCGCCGAAGAGTTCGCTCGCCGCCTGGGCGAAGACCGCATCCTGCACGATCGGGTCTGGCACCGCGGCGTAGACCTCGGAGAGCAGGATGCTCACGATCGTGTCGGCCGTCGCCGTGAACGGCCCGAACGTCAGGTCGCCGGTGGTGGACATCAGGTTGGCGGCCACGATCGTGTCGACCGCGATGACGCCGTCGATGGGCTGGCCGAACCGCTGCTGCCACCGGGTCGCGAGCAGCGGTGCCGCCTCGGAGAAGTCGGGGATGCTCGTGATGTTCTGCAGATACCGCCCAGGGCGATCCTCGAAGAGGGCGAGCGTGGAGTCGCTCACCGGGAGTCCGACGTCCAGCGCCGGGAAGTCCGGCGTGCCCGCCTGCTGCACCAGCGTGACCTGTCCGTTCTCGGCGTGCAGCAGTGCGACGGATCCGACGATGCCCCCTGAGGATCGCAGTTCGGCGTTGTTCTGCATCGCGAGCACGTAGTTCCGTGGCCCCTCTCCGCCCAGCATGGTGGGCAGCAGGACAGACGCGCCGTGAAGCGCGCCCACCGCCGTCGCGGCCTGCGACACGGTCGAGCGCATCTCGCGGACCGCGTCGGCGAGCGGCGCCAGCGTCGCGTCGGCGTCGATCCTCCTCGCGCGGGACTGCGCATCGCTCAAGGCGGCGTCGGCCTCGCCCAACGGTGCTTCGATCACGGCGAAGGGCGCGAGGTCGATCGCGCCGCCGTTGAAGCCGAGGCTCGCCAGATCGAAGCCGTCGGCGGCGGCGAGCATCGGGGTGAGTGCGTCGCTCGCGACGTCGTCCGCGATGTCGGCGACCTCGCTCACAGCGTGGAAGTTCGGACCGATCCAGGGGAGGATGCCGAAGGCATGCCAGATCGGGTCCGATGTGAGTTCGTGAGCGGATCGCGCGTGGTGGGCGATGCGTTCCGCGATCGGCGCGGCGCTCTCGAGGTCGCCGGAGCCGATCGCTGACTTGAGCTGCGACGCGCTCTTGGCGACCTGCTGCAGATCGCTCACGGCGCCGATGCCTCGAATGCCGACCCACCCGAGCGAGACGACGAGGATCGTCAGGAGGATGCCGATGGTCCATCCGATCCATCGGCGCCGTACAGGAAGTCGACCGTCACTCACGTGAGCATTCAAGCATGAACGGGGGATCTGCCGTCTTCCGGCCGCCGAATGCTGAGCGAATGCTGACATTCGGACGGTTCGGCCTGCCGATGCACGGCTGGGGGAGTCGCCGCGGTTAACCTGAGGTCATGGGTGCTCGGCTGCGTGTTGTTCTCGATCAGCTCGTGCACGTCGTCGACGCAGATCACGCCGCTGCGGCGCTGGATCTCGCGCGTGGCCTCGTGTCGACCACACCGGCGGGCTGTGCCGTCGACGCGATCGTGCCCGCTGGCGCCGAGGTGCCGGTCGACGGCGTCGGCGAGGTCCGGACGCTCGCACTCGCACGCCGTGAGCTCGCCGCCTCCTGGCAGATGGGGATCGCGCCGGGCGTCGGCGGAGGGCTCATCCACTCCGCGACGCTGATGGCTCCGCTGATCCGCCACGACCGGGTGCATGACAACGATCAGACGGTCGTGACGGTCTGGGATCTGCGTGCCTGGGACGCAGCCGACTCGCTGCCGAGGAACGTCGTGGCGTGGCAGCGCGCCATGCTGCGTCGGGCGGTGAAGCACGCCGACGCGGTCGTCGTGCCATCGCACGCGGTGGCCGAGCGTCTCGGCGAGCTCGCGAAGTTCGGCGGGCGGATCCGCGTGATCGCGGGGGCTGCCCCTGACGGGTTCGCACCGCCGTCCGATGAGGCTGAGCGTCGCGCCGCGCTGTCGCTTCCCGAGCGCTACGTCGTCCTCACCGGGTCGAAGGAGACGCTGGCCGAAGGGTTCCGCGGCGCGGCCGCAGCGGGGCTGGACGCCGTCGTGCTCGATGCGCCGGAAGGAGCTGAGCCGGCGCTGGCCGACATCGCATCAGCCGCTGGGCTGCCAGAGAGCCGCGCGCATGTACGTGGGGGGCTGAGCACATCGGACCGAGCCGCCGCACTCGCGGGCGCTGCGGCGTTCGCGGCGACGGATCAGATCCACGCCTGGCCGTGGCGCGCCGTCGAGGCGATGACCCTCGGCATCCCGGTCGTGGCGGTGGACTCGGGGGTCCACCGCGATGTCATCGCGGACGGCGGCATGCTCGTTGAGCCTGCCGAGCTCGCAGAGGCGATCAACGAGGCGACGGACTCGCAGCGACTGCGGGTGCTCGCACAGGATCGCTCTCGCGCATTCTCATGGGCGAGTTCGGCTGAGCGGGTGTGGGGCTTGCACGCCGAGCTGTGAGCTAGGCGCGCATCAGCTCGACGGCGTCCTTGCTCGCGCCGTCGAAGGCGATGTTCCCGCCCTGGATCACGATGCCTCGTTCGCACAGGTCAGACACCATGTTCAGGTCGTGACTGACGACGACGAGCGTCTTCCCCTGGGCGTGCAGCTCGCGCACGCGCTTGATGCACTTGCGCTGGAACGGCTCGTCTCCGACGGAGAGGATCTCGTCGATCAGGAGGATGTCGACGTGGGTGTGGATCGCCACCGAGAACGCGAGTCGGAGGAACATGCCGGACGAGTAGTGCTTGACCTCGGTGTCGATGAACTTCTCGATCTCGCTGAACTCGACGATCGCGTCGAACTGCTCCTTCGTCTCCTTCTTCGACATGCCCAGGATCGCGGCGTTGAGGTAGACGTTCTCACGTCCCGAGAGGTCGGGGTGGAATCCGGCGCCGACCTCGATCAGTCCAGCGACGCGGCCACGGGTACGGACCGTCCCCTCATCAGGGCGAAGCACACCCGAGATCAGCTTGAGCATGGTCGACTTGCCTGAGCCGTTGAAGCCCATGAGCGCGACAGCTTCTCCTTCATCGATGGAGAAGGAGACGCCGTCGAGAGCCTGGAACTCGGATGTCAGCGGCTTGCGTCGCATCGCTGCGACGAAGGTCTCCTTGATGGAGTGCGTATGACGGAGCTTGAAGTGCTTGTGCACGTCCTCGACGAGGATGCGGGGCACGGGGGTGTCAGAGATCTTGAGCAAAACGACCCTCCAGTCGGCGGAAGACGGCCTCGCCGATGATCAGGATGACGATGGAGACTCCGAGCGCGACGGCCGCGTGGAACCACAGCGAAGGCAGCGGTTCGGCGTTCGCCGGCTCGAGCGCGTGCCAGATGCCGTAGTGGAACAGTTCGACGGCTCCGGTGATCGGGTTGAGCGCGTACAGCTGGAACAGCCACTCGGGCACCTTGCTCGCCACCATCTGCCACTGGTACATGACGGGGGAGGCCCAGACCGAGATCATCACGATGATCTCGACGAAACTCTGCGCGTCGCGGAAGGTCACGTTGATGGCGCCGAAGAGCAGGCCGAGTCCGGTCGCGAGGAGCGCGATGATGACGAGACCCAGCAGCAGCGCTGCGACACCGACGAGGCTCGGCGTCCACCCGAAGAAGAGCGCGATGACGAGGACCACGATGATCTGCGGCACGGTATTGATGGCCGCCACCATGGTGCTCGCGACCGGGAACATCTGACGAGGGAAGTAGATCTTCTTGATGAGCGCCGCATTCTCGACGAGCGACTTGGTCGCGTTGGAGAAGGACTCGTTGAAGAACGTCACCGCGGTGATGCCGGACAGCAGATACAGCGGGTAGTACTCGATGCTGTCGTTCAGGTTGAGGAAGACGCCGAGAGCGAAGAAGAAGACCAGGAACTGGATCAGCGGCTTCACATAGGACCACAGCCACCCGAGAACGGATCCTCGGTACCGGATGCCCACTTCTTTGCGGACGATCAGACTCAGCAGGTATCGACGCCGGAAGACATCGAGGAGCCCGGTGCTCGCACCGGGCTGGATCAACCGCTGGTCGGCGGATGCAGATGTGTGAGACACGGCGTCGCTTCACCTCCGTCGGACGTCCGGGTCGGGTGGAACGCCTCACCAATCATAGATTGCAGTCGCTGACCACCTGCCACTCCCGCGCATCCGGTGTGTCGGCGCCCGCACAGTCGACCTCGATAGGATCGACGCCGGCGGTCGAGATCCGGGCGTCGAGGAGAGAGGCACTGCGCACATGGCATGGATTGATCTCGGGATCGGCGTGCTCGCCGTCGTCGGCGTCGTCCTGATCCCGGGGCTCCTGGCCTCGTTCGTCCTCGGTTTCCGTGGTCTCTCAGCCGTGGCGCTCGCCGTCCCCGCAGGTACCACGATGGTGGTGCTCGCCTCGCTCGCGGCACCGATGCTCGGGATCTCGTGGGGCGTGCTACCGGTCGGGATGGTCGCGATCGCGGTCCTCGCTATCCTCGTGGTGCTGAGGTTCACCCTGCTACGCTCGCGCACTGCTCGTCCGACCCTGCCCGCGCTGCCTCGCGCTGGCGTCTTCGCACTCGTCGGCGCGGTGCTGATCGCCCTCGTGCAGCTGCTGCTCGTCGTCGGAGCGCCGGACAACTTCTCGCAGACGTTCGACAACATCTTCCACCTGAACGCGATCCGATACGCGCTCGACACCGGCTCGGTCTCACCGTTGACTGTCGGAGCGATGACCACCGCCCCAAGCGGCAATCTTCCGTTCTATCCCACCGGGTGGCATGCGGTCGCGACGCTGGCCGTGCAGCTGACGGGTGCAAGCATCCCGATCGCATCCAACGCCGTGATGATCTTCTTCGCCGCGTTCGCATGGCCCGTATCGATCCTGCTGGTCACGAGGTCGCTGTTCGGTGTGTCGGCTCCGGTGCTCCTGAGCGCGGCTGCGGTCAGCGTCGCGCTGCCGGCCTTCCCATTGCTGCTGGTCGAGTACGGCGTGCTCTTCCCGTACATGATGTCGCTGAGCATGATCGGAGTCCCTCTCGCGTTCGTGATCGAGGCCTCGGCACGGAGTAACTGGACGCAGCGATGGGCCTACCTGATCGCCACCTTGGGCGCAGTCCCCGCGGTCGCGGTGGCACACCCGGGCGGACTTGTCGCCCTGCTGCTGTTCGTCGCGCTCGTGCTCGCGATCCGTTGGCTGCACCTGCTGCGTTCGGAGGCGTCTCGCCCCGCCAAGATTCGCGCGACGGCGTCGATCCTCGTGCTCGCCGTCGTGGTGGCAGGATCCTGGTATGTGCTGCGACCCGCGGCGGATGCACGGACCTGGGGGCCCACCGAGACGGTCGGGCAGGCCATCGGCGAGGTGCTGACCGTGTCCGTCTGGGCAGCGCCTATCAATCTCGTGGTCGCAGCCCTCGCCGCCGTCGGCGTGGTAGTCGCACTGCGTCGTCGCTCCGCGAACGATGAGATCGCCGTGGCCCTTCTCGCCGCCGCCGCTGTGCTGTACATCGTCGTCTCAGCTCTGCCGTACTGGATTCCCCGCGACATCCTGACGGGGGTCTGGTACAACAACGCTCCGCGTCTCGCCGCGCTGCTCCCCATCGCCTGGGTGCCGCTGGCGGCGATCGGCGGCGAACGCCTGTGGACGGTGCTGCGCGCGCAGGCGTCGCGATTGTCCGCTCCGCGCGCCCGCGCCATGGTCGTCGCGACGATCGCCGTGCTCGTGCTCGTGCTCATTCCCCAGGCGGCGACGATGCGGCAGGCCGTCGCGAGCGCGCACAATGCCTTCGCCGTGACCGAGGGCTCGCGCCTGGTGACGTCGGACGAGCTCGTGCTCCTGGAGCGCCTCGACGATGAGGTGCCGGAGGACGCGGTGATCCTCGGAAGCCCCTGGACCGGGACGGCGCTGGCGTATGCGCTCGCAGACCGGCGGGTCGTCATGCCGCACACCCTCATGGACGTCACGGAGGACATGTCCCTGGTACTCGACCGGTTGGACACGGCGCGTCCGAGTGACGCCATCTGCAATGCCCTCGACCGACTCGGGGCCAAGTACGTCCTCGACTTCGGGGACCAGGAGATCAACGACGGCGTGCACGAGTACAAGGGCATCGACCGGCTGGAATCCTCGAGCGCGGTCGAGAAGATCGACGCGGTCGGCGACGCGGTGCTCTATGAAATAGTGCTGTGCGACTGAGGACCGCTCGTCGCGGCTGAGCACAGCGCGGCCGCGCGCCCCGCTGGTTCGACGGCCCACCCATGGTGGGCTGGGCCGTGACCGGTGCTCAGCGCCAGATGTGCCTCATCAGCGCCTTGACCGAGCCGCCGGGGGTTCTGGCGGCCTTGAACAGGAGCGATGCGGCGTTGAGTCGCGAGGTCAGGTGGCGGCGAGCGAAGCGAGCGGCGCGCGGCCAGCCCAGGGCGTCGAAGCTCTCAGCTTCGGAGAGGAAGAACGAACGCTCCTCGTCGAAGCGGCGGCCGTCGAGGGCACGCACCGACGAGTCCGACTGGGAGTGCCGGCGGTAGTCGAAGACGGTGTCCGTGAGCAGGGCCATCTTGCCGCCCTGCTTCACGATGTCGAGGATCAGTGCGAGGTCCTGGACGACGTCGAGCCCCTGGCGGAACCCGATGCGACGGACGACCTCGGTGCGCCATGCGATGGACGGGAAGTAGGCCCAGTCGCCCCGCATCAGGCTCGCGGCGAGATCTTCTCCACCGATCGCTTCCCCGCTGCCGTCGACCTTCGGGGTGATCATCTTCTTCACACGGTCCACGAGGGGCAGCACGCGCGAGCCGTTCTCGTCGATGACCTCGACACCCGGCTGGACAAGATCCACGTCGTAGCGCTGCGCCGCGTCGGCGATCGTCGCGAGGTAACCAGGACGCATCACGTCGTCGGCGCCCATCATCACGAACCAGTCGGCCTCGACCAGCTCGACGGCCTTGCGGTAGTTGCCGTTGGCGCCGAGGTTGCTCTCGTTCCGCAGGTAGGTGACCCGAGGGTCGCGCATCTCGCCGAACCAGCGAGCGGGCTCGGGGTCGGGATAGCCGTCGTCGAGGACCACCAGGCGAACGTCGGTGTACGCCTGGTCGAGCACGCTTCGGACCGCGAGCTTCATCAGCTCGACGTCGCCGTAGTACGGGAGCATGACGTCGATGGCAGCGGTCATTCGTTCTCCTCCTTGGACGCGCAGGCGCGCTTGGACGCGTAGGCACGCGAACGGCTAGTCTAGTGGTACTTCCTCAGTGACCTTGTTGGACAGGAACAATGCTCCACAGCAGTGACCGTCCGATGGTGAGCGTCTGCATGGCCGCGTATAACGGCGCTGCGTTCATCGTCGAGCAGATAGCCTCGATCCTCGCCCAGCTCGGTGACGGAGACGAGCTGATCGTCATCGACGACTGCTCTCAAGACGACACGGCGGCGCTGGTGCAGGCGGTGGGGGATCCTCGGATCCGGCTGATCCGCTCGGAGCGCAACAATGGGTACATGCGCACCTTCGAACGTGCGATCGGCCTCGCGGAAGGAGACGTCGTCTTCCTCTCCGACCAGGACGACATCTGGCTTCCCGGACGTCTGGACCGCATGGTCGAGGCGCTCGAGGACGTGGAACTGGTGGTATCGAACTTCGTATCCTTCGGCGGCGCGCTCACTCGTGTGCAGGCCCGTCGGCTGAAGGCGGCGGACAGCACTCGATGGAAGCGCAACATCTTCTGGATCTGGGTCGGGACCCGGCCCTACTACGGATGCTGCATGGCGTTCCGGGCCGAGTTGCGCCAGCGGATCCTGCCCTTCCCCCCATACCTGACCGAGACCCACGATCAGTGGCTCGGCTACGTCGCGAACGCGGACCGCTCGGTTCGCCATCTCGAGGACGACACGATTTCTCGGCGCGTCCACGGAGCGAACTCCTCGAAGACCGGCCGCGGGCTCGGTGCGATCCTCCGAGCGAGGATGATGACTGGTCGCGCGATCATCGAGGCCTTCCGACGTCGAGTCAGAGCCTAGCGTCGTTCAACCCGTCGCCTCCTCGGCGCGCATCCGACGCTGACGCAGCGTCCGGAGCATCACGATGATCTGCACCGTGGCGACGGTGAGCTCGGTCACCGCTACAGCGCCGGCGACAGCGGGGAGCGAGTGCAGCAGTGCGCCGACGACCACTGCGGGGATGCCGACCACGGCGCCGATCACGGTCGACCTGGCCAGGAAGTCCGTGCGTCCGAGCACGACGAGGCAGGCGTATCCCACCACACCGGAGAGGGCGACGCCGAAGAAGGCCAGGCCGAGGGGCGCGGATACCTCGATCGGCACATGGATCTTGAACAACGGGGAGACGAGCGGCGAGAGCAGGGCGACGCAGGCGCCACCGACCGCGCCGACGACGATACTCGCGAGGAAGGCGATCCGCGCTCGGCGGTCGACATGCGCCAGGTCTGAGGGGACCCAGCCTTGGAAGAACTGCTGGATCGGGAGGAACGCCAGCGCCGCATACCGGAAGAGTCGGTCGGCGACGGTGTAGACGGGGAGCGCCGCAGGGAAGAACACGGTGACGAGCAGGATCGGCATGGCCACGTAGACGGCGCTCGTGACCGCTGTCGTCACGGCGTGCCGCTGTTCGCCGAGCGTCGCCCAGAATCGGAGCGGGGGAGTGACGACGCCAGCCGTCCTGCCACCGCGAGTGATGTAGAAGTACGACAGGGCGACCGCGACCGCGGTTCCCGCCAGCTGCCAGGCCGGGACGACCCAGGCCTGGCGGGTCACGGTCGCCATCCATACGCCGGCGACGGTGCCGAGTGCGCTCGGCAGGGCTTCGAGCACGAAGAAGTTTCCGGGCCGCGCGACGCCGGTGAAGTACCACCCTGCGCCGAGCGCGGGGAGGACGTACGCCAGAGCTCCCAGCACTGCGAGGGTGAAATCCCCGCGTAGCAGGAGGGTCAGCAGCACGGTCACGACAGGCACCGTGGCCAGGTAGAGGATGGCGCGGATGCGGAACGACGCGCGATAGAACGCCACCCGTTCGGCGGGGGAGATGCTGGCGACGACGCTGGGGCCGGTCGCGCCCCAGCCGAAGGCGACGAAGACGGCGGCCAGCTGACCGGTCGTCTGCAGCACCCCGATGGACGCCCAGCGTTCGGGGCCGAGCGCGCCGACGAGGATCGGGATCGCGAAGACCCCGATCACCGAGCTCAGAAGGATGGAAGCGGAGAACCCGCCCATCCGCTGGAGCGGCATGAAGGCTCTGCGCAGGCGCGAGGGATTCTCGGGGACGCTCATCGACGACGCCGTGCGAGGGCGCGGAGCGTCTTCTCGGGAATGCGGCCCAACCGCATGCGCACGCCGTCGCCGAGGCCGCGGACAGTGGCGACGAACTGCGCGCCGCGGTCAGCGGAGAGCACGAGCCCGAGCGCAGTGACCCAGAACAGGGCGAGTGTGCGACGGGTGAGCCAGCCGAGGTTGCCCCGGCGGTGGAGCCGCCAGAGCACCAGGCCGTTGCGCACCGCGTAATAGGTGCGGAAGGGCGCGTGGTAGTAGTGGTTGCGCTTCTTGCCGAACAGCGTCAGGTGCTTGCCGAAGAGCATCACGGGGATCTTCTCGCCGAGACTGTGATCCATGTCGCTGCCCGGCAGCACCCAGAATTCGTAGCCGGCGCCACGAGCCCGGAGTGTGAACTCGGTGTCGACGCCGTCGATGAACAGGCGCTCGTCGAAGCCGCCGACCTCGTCGAACACGGATATGGGCACGACCTGGCCGGACTGGATGGGATCACGCGGGTGCGGAGTTCCTGGCGTCGTCGACACGAGGAACTCACCGAAACGCGCTGGACTGACGGCTGCGGGGCGGCGGCCTTGGGCGTGCAGGCGTTCCAGGTGGAGCAGCGCTTCAGCGACGTAGCCGTCGGGAAGCTCCGAGTCCTGATCCATCGTGACGACGTGCGTGGCTCCGAGTTCTCTGGCCTTGTCGAGTCCGACGTTGAGGGCGGCCGCGATCCCGACGTTCTCGCCCAGCTCGATCGTGACCACGTCGGGGCCGTCGAGATCCAGGCGGCCAAGGCTGTGCGAGCCGTCGTCGACGACGACGACTTTGCCGACCTGTGCGCTCAGAGCCCTGATGCGCCCGACGAGGTCGTCGGGGGCGCGGTAGGCCGTCACCACAGCGACGGGCCGTGTGGATGAGTGTTCGTTGAGCATGTCGATGGGGTCGGTCATTCCTCGGTGGAATCCTTCGCACTCGATGTGCGCTCTTCCAGCGCGTCGACTCGGGCGCGCAGCTGATCCACGATGGCTCCGGAGATGGCTGCCTCCTCCGCCAGGCGACGGATCTCGTTCTCGGCGCTGGAGAGCTCCCAGGACAAGTGCATCGCGACGCCGAGCAGCAGCAGGATGGCGAGTGCGAAGAGCAGATTCACCGGCAGCTGCACGCCGATCAGCGCTGTGGCCCACAGCAGGAGCTGGGGGAAGAGACCGAGGACGAGCACACAGAGCGCGATCACGATCCACAGGACCGCATACTTCTCCTGGAGGCGACGGGTGAGGAGCATCCAACCGACGAGCCCGAGGGCGATCAGCGAGAGGGCGATGCCGAGGACGACGATCATCGGCCGCTCACGTCCGGCTCGGAGATGGGTTTCGCACGGCGCAGCATCGACAGCCCGAGCGCGAAGATCGAGCGGAGGAGATAGATCGATGCGCCGATCGGGCCCTGGCTCGGTGTGCCGTGCGCGCGGGGACGCATGGCGACGGGGACCTGCGTCACCCGAAGGCCGGCGTGGCACGCGGCGACAAGGGAGTCGATGGTGTCGCCGAGGTACTCCGCGGGATAGTACCGCACATACTGCGAGATGGCGCGGGAGTTGGCAGCACGGAAGCCGCTGGTCACGTCGGTGAGGCGGACCTTCGCGACGCGCGAGACGGTGCTGGCCAGGAACTTCATCGCCCACTGGCGTGGTCCGCGCACAGAGTAGTCGCCGACGTCCGCGAAGCGCGCGCCGATGGAGATGTCAGCGGTCTCCAGGCCTGCGAGCACGCGGGCGATGTCTGCGGGGTTGTGCTGTCCGTCGGCGTCCACCTGGATCGCGCGCGAATACCCCTCGCGCTGGGCGTAGGTGAAGCCGGTGCGCATGGCGCCGCCGACGCCCACGTTGAACGGGAGCGAGAGGACTGTCGCCCCGGCCGCCGCGGCGGCGGCGGCGGTGTCATCCTGTGAGCCGTCGTCCACGACGATGACGTCATAGCTCTCGTCGATCTCGCGGATTTCCTGCACGGTCGTGCCGACGATACGCCCCTCGTTCCATGCCGGAACGATTATCAGGACACGGTCCGACTCAGAGCTCATAGTTTCTCGATCCTATCCGATGCGCGAACAGCCGCCGGGAGGATCGGGCTCAGGGGAGCGGCGCCCCGACGACGTAGTCCTTCACGAAAGCCGCATCGAGCGTGAGGATCGGCGGAACCCGGCCGCCGCCGAGGCGGATCAGGGTCTCCATGCTCTGCACGTGGTGGAGAGCGCCGCCCGCGTACTGGTAGACCTCCGGGCGGCCCTGGAACTGCACGAAGTCCTGATTCTCCGTCAGGAGCGGCGATCCGACCACGAAGCTGCCGAGGCGGTCGCCGGGGAGCGACCTGATCGGCGGAGTCGTTCCGCCGCCGAGCGCCGTGAGGGTCGTGCCGCTGCGGACGTGGTGGAGAGTGCCCTGCGTGTAGCGGTAGACCTCCGGCCGGCCTTGGAACTGCAAGAACGCACCTTCAGGAACGTACTCCGCCCCGATGCCGAACCACGACGTCGTCTCGGCTGCCCAGGTCAGGAGCTGCAGTGGCCGGTTACCGTTCAGTGCGTTCAGATCCGCCGGGGTCCTGACATAGCGGAGCTTGCCGGCGGCGATCGTGTAGACCTCGCCCTTCCCTCGCGGCTGCACGAAGAAGGGAGCGCTGACCGTGCTGCTCGCGATCGGGAACGCGCCGCACTCCGCCTCGTTCACCACGAATGGGGTCATCCCGCCGAGGTCGGTCCCGGTGATTCGGTAGAGGGAGCCGCCCGCGGCGAGGTAGCGGGTCTGGCCGCACTGGATGACGGGAGAGAGCGTACCCGGCACGCGCTGGTGAGCATCCAGCGTGCCACTGGGTGTCGTCGTGAAGGTCGTCGCGCCGAACTCGGAGGCCAGGCCGAATGAGGGGATGTAGGCCAGTCGGTCCTGCGGCAGGGTCAGATAGACGCGGTTCTCCGCGGCCGTCATGACCAGGGTGCGCGGCGGTGCGGCGATGCGGCCGTTGGGGATGATGCTCGCGGCGGTCGGCGTCATGGAGGCGACGTAGGTGGGCGCGCCTCCCGTCATCGCCTGCCAGGCCTCTACGGTCGCGATGTAGCGCTTCGCGCCGCCTTCGAAGACGTAGACCTCCGGTGCGGATCCCGAACGGAAGTAGTTTCCGACCTCGCTGCCGGTGGTGAATGCGTCGGCGACGCCGGCGTCGAGGTTCACGTAGGAGTTGAACGAGTACCCGAACCGCGCGACCTGGGCAGGATCGGTGAAGCGGTGCTTGGTGCCGTCGGGCTCGAGGAGATACAGCGTGCCTGTGCGCGGGTCGTGCACGTAGCGAGTGATCGGCGGTCCCTCGGGCAGCCCGTTCAGATATGCCGCCGGGATCACGGAGACCCCGCCGAACCGCGCCGAGTACGGCGCCATGTCCTCGGCCGAGGTGATGTGGTACTTCACGCCGGCCATGAGCATGTAGATCTTGTCGCCGCCCGGGGCCATGATCGTGCCGACGGTCGGCATCTTGGGACCCTGCGTCGATCCGAACCATTCGGTGAAGTAGTTGTGGAAGTTGCGGTTGCCGTATGCCGAGCAGCCGTCGCCCTCGCCGTAGCCGGCGCGCAGAGCGGCAGCGTTGGGTTGGTACGGCGTGTAGTAGTAGAGCGCCGCTGTGGCCGCGTTCTCCACGTAGACCGGCCCGCGTCCGCACGCGGCGTTCGGGTTGTAGAGGATGTTCCAGGTCTTGCCGGGTGCGTAGTAGGTGAAGTACCGGCCCTCGGTGTAGATCTTCATCTGACGTCCGGCACCGTAGATCTGATAGAAGAAGCCGGAGTACGCGGGGTCGCAGGGCGCGGTGTCAGGGCAGCCCTGCCCCAGCGCCATCGAGTACCGCCAGTCGCTCGGCCACGTGTGCGTGACGAGGCCCTGCTCCTTCTGAAGCATGACGATGAACACCTGGGGGTTGATCCCGCAGGACTGGGCGACCTTGTAGATGATGGTCGCGGCCGACTCGTTGCCAGCACCCTGGTAGCCGTTGCAGTACTTGTCGCCCGCGCGGTTCGGCGTGTTCTGGCGGTAGTCCTTGAGGCAGACGTAGCCTGCGCGGCACGACGACACCTTCGAGCGGAAGAACGAGTCGATCGACTGGGCAGTCATGGTCGAGCTGTCGTAGAAGACCCGGTCCGAGATGATGTTGCCGGCACGGAAGCCGTCCGTGATGAGCGATTTCACTGGGGCGGCTGCGGTGTCCGCCTGCGCGCTGGCTGTGGTGTCGGTGGTCAGGGCGGTGGCTGAGGTCGTGGCGACCGCCCCCGCGGGGCTCGCGACGAGGAGCGAGGTGGCGAAGACGATGGCTGCGGCGCTGGCGATCAGCGTGCGCAGGCGTGGGGTTGGGGAGCCGGTCACAAACCCCATTGTGGCGGAAAGCTACAGATGATGCCAGTGTGAATGGAGTGGCGCAAGTCAACATGCCGTGCATCCGGTGCTCCCAGTCGGGATGTGGCACGATGTTGGGGTGAAAGGCATTATTCTCGCGGGAGGATCGGGCACTCGACTGCACCCGATCACTCTGGGCGTCTCCAAGCAGCTGATCCCCGTCTACGACAAGCCGATGGTGTACTACCCACTGTCGACCCTCATGCTCGCCGGCATCCGCGACATCCTCGTGATCACGACCCCGCACGACGCTGCGCACTTCGAGCGGCTTCTGGGCGACGGCTCGCAATTCGGCATCAACCTCTCGTTCGCGCAGCAGCCGTCTCCGGACGGTCTTGCGCAGGCGTTCACGATCGGAGCCGACTTCATCGGCGACGACAGCGTGGCGCTCGTGCTCGGCGACAACCTGCTCTACGGCCCCGGCCTCGGCAACAAGCTGCAGCGGTTCGGTGACATCGACGGCGGCGCGATCTTCGCCTACTGGGTCGCGGAGCCGGAGGCGTACGGTGTCGTGGAGTTCGACAGCGACGGCACGGCCGTGTCGCTCGAGGAGAAGCCAGCGCAGCCGAAGAGCAACTACGCCGTCCCTGGCCTGTACTTCTTCGACAACGACGTCGTCGAGATCGCCAAGAACCTCGCGCCCTCTGCGCGCGGCGAGTACGAGATCACCGACGTGAATCGCGCCTACCTCGAGCGCGGCAAGCTCCAGGTCGAGGTGCTCCCTCGGGGCACCGCTTGGCTCGACACCGGCACGTTCGACCAGATGACGGATGCTGCGGAGTACGTGCGCACCATGGAACGTCGTACGTCTCTGAAGATCGGCGTGCCTGAGGAAGTCGCCTGGCGCCAGGGCTTCCTGAGCGACGAGCAGCTGCGCGAACGGGCCGAGAAGCTCGTCAAGAGCGGCTACGGCGCGTACCTTCTGGACCTGCTGAAGAGAGGACACGCATGACCCGCCTGCTTGTGACGGGAGGTGCTGGATTCATCGGATCCAACTTCGTGCACTATGTCGTCGAGAACACCGACCACACGGTCACCGTCCTGGACGCGCTGACCTACGCCGGCAACCGGGAGTCCCTCGCCGGGCTGCCCGAGAACCGGGTCGAGTTCGTGCAGGGCGACATCACCGACGCCGAACTGGTCGATCGGCTCACGGGCGAGGCCGATGCCGTGGTGCATTACGCCGCCGAGTCGCACAACGACAACTCGCTGCACAGCCCGCGGCCCTTCCTCGACACCAACATCATCGGCACCTACACGCTGCTGGAAGCGGCCCGCCGACACGAGCGTCGGTTCCACCACATCTCGACCGACGAGGTCTACGGAGACCTCGAGCTCGACGACCCCGAGCGGTTCACCGAGCAGACGCCGTACAACCCGTCGTCCCCGTACTCCTCGACCAAGGCAGGCAGCGACCTGCTCGTCCGCGCGTGGGTTCGTTCCTTCGGCGTGCAGGCGACGATCTCGAACTGCTCGAACAACTACGGTCCGTACCAGCACGTCGAGAAGTTCATCCCCCGCCAGATCACGAACGTGATCCGGGGCATCCGCCCCAAGCTCTACGGGGCAGGGGAGAACGTGCGCGACTGGATCCACGCGAACGACCACTCCTCGGCAGTGCTCACGATCCTCGAGCAGGGACGCATCGGCGACACGTACCTCATCGGCGCGGATGGCGAACGCAACAACAAGGAGGTCGTCGAGCTGATCCTCGAGGGCATGGGTCAGCCGCGGGACGCGTACGACCACGTCACGGATCGAGCGGGTCACGACCTGCGGTACGCGATCGATTCGACGAAGCTGCGCACCGAGCTCGGCTGGACGCCGCAGTTCGAGGACTTCGAGTCGGGTCTCGCCGCCACCATCGAGTGGTACCGCGAGAACGAGGCCTGGTGGGCCCCGTCGAAGGACTCGACCGAGGCCTTCTACGCGTCGAAGGGGCAGTAGTCCACGGTGAGCGAGATCGAATTCGGCAAGCAGCTCTCCTCGACCGAGACCGGCATCCCCGGTCTGGTGGTGTTCGACCTCCCGGTGCACGGAGATTCCCGCGGCTGGTTCAAGGAGAACTGGCAGCGCGAGAAGATGACAGCGCTGGGCCTGCCCGATTTAGGGCCGGTGCAGAACAACGTCTCCTTCAACGACGCGGTCGGCACGACACGCGGCATCCACGCTGAGCCGTGGGACAAGTGGGTATCGGTGGCGACTGGCCGGATCTTCGGGGCCTGGGTCGACCTCCGCGATGGGCCGACCTTCGGCGCGGTCTTCACGACGGAGCTCGATCCCTCGAAGGCGATCTTCGTGCCGCGGGGCGTCGGCAACTCCTACCAGACGCTCGAGGCGGACACCGCGTACACCTACCTCGTCAACGACCACTGGTCGGCTGACGCGTCGTACTCCTTCCTGAACCTCGCTGATGAGTCCGCTGCGATCGAGTGGCCGATCCCGCTCTCGGAGGTCGAGATCTCCGAGAAGGACCTGCGTCATCCTCGGCTCGCGGATGTCACCCCGATCGGCGCGCGCAAGGTGCTCGTCGTCGGCTCCGGCGGTCAGCTCGGTCGCGCGCTGCGAGCCGAGCTCGGCGATGCCGTTCACGTCGAGTGGACGACTCGTGACGAGTTCGACCTCGGCGCCCCCGATCTCCACACCGCCCGACGGTGGCGCGACTACGACGTGATCATCAACGCAGGCGCGTACACGGCGGTCGATCTGGCGGAGACGCCGGATGGTCGACGCGACGCGTGGGCCGCGAATGCTGTCGGTCCTGCTGTCCTGGCCCGGATCGCGAGCGACTTCGGTCTCACGCTGGTCCATGTGTCGAGCGACTACGTCTTCGACGGTTCGGCTGAGCGCGCCTACCTCGAGGACGACGCCGTCTGCCCGCTCGGCGTGTACGGACAGTCGAAGGCGGCGGGCGACCTCGCGGTCGGCAGTGTTCCTCGCCACTATGTGCTGCGCACCTCGTGGGTCATCGGCGATGGGAAGAACTTCGTCCGCACGATGGCATCCCTCGCACAGCGAGGCATCGCCCCCACGGTGGTCGACGACCAGCGTGGACGCCTGACGTTCGCGTCCGAGATCGCGCGAGCCATCGTGCATCTGCTCGAGACGCGTGCACCGTACGGCACGTACAACGTGACGGGCGCCGGCACCCCGCATACCTGGGCCGAGATCGCCGCTGAGATCTTCGCAGCGGTCGGATCGGACCGCGCCAGGGTGTCGGGCGTGAGCACCGCAGAGTACTTCGCGAACGCGGACGGCCCGGTCGCACCGCGGCCGTCGAACAGCGTGCTCGATCTGGCGAAGCTCGAGGCCACCGGTTTCGTACCGCGCGACGCGGACGAGCAGCTCAAGGAGTATCTGCAGACGTGAGCGCGCCCGCTCCGGCGGTCCCGCTCTCCCGGGTGTCGGTGCGAACCGGACGGTTCCGCACCGACATCCAGGCCCTTCGTGCCATCGCCATCATGCTCGTGGTGGCCAACCACCTCTGGCCGGACCGGTTGACCGGCGGCTACGTGGGCGTCGACGTGTTCTTCGTCATCTCCGGCTTCCTGATCACGGGACATCTGCTCGGCGAGATCGAGCGCACCGGACGCATCCGGCTCGCGACGTTCTACGCGCGAAGGGTGAGGCGCCTGCTCCCGGCCGCGCTGCTCGTCCTGGCGGTGACGTTGCTCGGTGTCTGGGTGCTCCTTCCGTACCCGAGGTGGACGGACAATGCGATCCAGGCCATCTCGAGCGCGCTCTACGTCGAGAACTGGACGCTCGCCGGACTGTCAGTGGACTATTCCGCGCACAACGCGGCGGCCAGCGCCGTGCAGCACTACTGGTCGCTCTCCGTGGAGGAGCAGTTCTATCTCGTGTGGCCGCTGCTGCTGCTCGGCGCAGCCGCCGCGGCGCTTCGATGGGGGAGTGCCGGCGCCCGGCGACGCGTGCTGCTGTGGGTCGTGATGGCCGTTGCGGTCGTCTCCTTCGTCATCGCCGTCGCGTATACGGCCGCGGCTCCCTCCCAGGCCTACTTCGTCACCTTCTCCCGAGCCTGGCAGTTCGCAGCCGGGGCGGCGATCGCACTGATCCCAGCCGTGCGCTGGGGGCGATTGAACGCGCTCGTCGCCTCGGCGCTCGCCGCGCTGGGGTATGCGGGCATCGCTATCGCGGCGGTCTCATTCGGCTCGGGCACCCCCTACCCGGGGATCGCAGCGCTGTTGCCCGTGTGTGCCACGGCTGCCGTGATCGCTGCCGGGACCGGGCGCAGGGCCCCGCTGTGGGGCGTCTCCCTCCTCACCGATCTGCGACCAGTGCAATGGCTCGGTGACGTGTCGTACTCCCTGTATCTCTGGCACTGGCCGCTCATCGTCCTGACGCCCTTCCTGATCGCCGCGCCGCTCTCGCTCCCGTCGAGGCTCGCGATCCTCGCCGTCGCGCTCCTGCTTGCATGGGGGACACGTCGCTTGATCGAGGTCCCTGCGCTCAAGGGCGCGTGGTGGCGCAGCGCTCCGCGGACCTTCCTCGGCGGCGGAGCCATGATGGCCGTCGTGATCGTGATCGGCGTGTCGTTGCTCGCGGGTGCCGCCGTGCGCGGGAGCGCGGCGCCGGATGAAGATCCGTCGCCAGGGGCCTGTGTCGCCGCGGCGGCCCTGACCGATCCGTCGTGCGACCCGTCCGTGGCAGTCGCGGACCCGGTCGTCCCGCCGGGAGACGCGTATTTCACACTGGCGTCGGAGTGCGGCGATCTGACGGATGTGCTTGCGATCGACGACAGGCAGACGACCAGGGAATGCGACTTCTCCGACGGCGCCGCGGGCCCGCGCGTGTGGCTCGTCGGCGACTCCCACGCCGAGCAGTGGCAGGCGGCGATCTTCCCGCTGGCGCGCGAGGAGGGATGGCAGCTCACGATCAGTTCGTTCCCCGGCTGCCCGCCTGCGGATGTCGCCTTCGTCGGGTTCGACGCGCTGTGGGGCCCCGTCGACTACGAGCGATGCCGGGACTGGGCCGATGCGCTGTCCGATGCGCTCGTGGCGGAGAAGCCCGATCTGGTGATCACCTCGATGGCCGCACGACAGCAGCTCGTGGATGACGGAAGCGGGCGCCCACACGATGAGCAGTTCGTCGATGGTCTGCGAGCGACCTGGGGCCGCTGGGTGGACGCCGGGATCACGGTGATGCCGATCGCGGACACGCCGCTGAACGCCGACGTGCGCGACCAGGACTGCCTGCTGCGCAACTCCCGGTCGCCCGAGGCATGCGCGGTCGCACGTTCCGTGGCGCTGCCGCCCGACGCGGTCGCGCTCGCCTCGCAGCAGCAGCGGGGCATCGTGCCCGCCGACATGACCTCGCTCCTCTGCGACGAAGCCGTCTGCTTCGCGGCCGTGGGCGGAGAACCTGTCTTCTCCGACGCCGACCATCTCAGCCGCGCCTACACCGTGACGCTCAGCGAGCACCTTCGGTCGTCGGTGGATGCCGCGTTGAGCGAGTCGGCCGACCGGGACGGATGATCGCTCCGGAACCTGTGCATTAGGCTGGTTCGAACTTCCGCTGACCCGAATCCGGCGGAGATCACCGACGCCCGACCGAGGTTTTCAGAGTGCCCACTCCCAGGCCAACGACGGAACAACCGCGCAGCGCCAGCGGCCATCGAGCCGATATCGACGGTCTGCGTACCCTGGCGATCGTCCTCGTCGTGGTGTACCACGTCTGGTTGGGACGAGTATCGGGCGGAGTCGACGTCTTCCTGATGATCTCGGCGTTCCTGCTCACGGGGTCGCTGGCACGGCGTGCCGGCGCCGGCACACCGCTGGCGCTGCCACAGTTCTGGAGCCGGCGATTCCGGAGACTGCTCCCCGCCGCGGCGGTGACGTTGCTGGCCGTGCTGGCGGCTGCGGCGGTGTTCTTCCCGCCGACGCAGTGGGCTCGGATCTGGAACGAGACCCTGGCGAGTCTGTTCTACGTGCAGAACTGGCAGCTGGCGTTCTCGGAGGTCGACTACTACGTGCGCGACAGCGCATCGACGAGCCCGTTGCAGCACTTCTGGTCGCTGTCGATCCAAGGGCAGGTCTTCCTGCTGTGGCCGCTGATCATCGGCCTCGTCGCCCTCGTGCTCCGCCATCGCCGACAGCTCGTCCGGCCCGCGCTGATCGGGGTGTTCCTCGTCGTCTTCGTCTGGTCGCTCTGGTTCTCGATCGTCGAGACCAGGTCAGACCAGGCGTTCGCCTACTTCGACACGCGCACGCGACTGTGGGAGTTCGCGGCCGGCTCGCTGCTCGCGCTCGTGCTGCCCTCCATCCGTGTGGGCGCCCTGATGCGCGCGGTGCTCGGGTGGGGTGGCCTCGCCGGCATCGTACTCTGCGGCATCGTGCTCGATGTCGGGGGAGGATTCCCCGGGTACCTCGCACTCTGGCCGGTACTCTGCACCGCTGCCGTGATCATCTCCGGCGCGGGGCCATCGCGGTACGGACCCGCGGCGCTGCTCGGCTCGAAGCCGATGACCTACTTCTCCGCCGATGCGTACGCGCTGTATCTGGTGCACTGGCCGATCCTGGTGACCTGGATGGTCGTGTTCGATGTCGACCGGGTCGGCCTTCGTGCGGGCCTGGTGATCATCGTCCTCTCCTTCGTCGCAGCCCGCCTGCTCTCGCTCTGCGTGGAGACTCCGCTGCGGGAGCCGTCGCGAGGCGGTCGTGCCGGCGTGGTCCAGAGTGTGGCCGTCATCGCGGCATCCGTCGTCGTGGTGGCAGGGGTGGCAGGTGCGTGGCGCGCCGTCGAGCAGGTCAGGGCGGCGGAGATCGCCGGCGCAGTGGTCGATGCGGATTATCCGGGTGCTGCGCAGGTGGATGCTGCGATCGATATCGCAGGTGACGAGGGCGTGCCGCTGATCCCGGTGCCGACAGCGCTGGACGAGGAGTGGGCGGGCGTCGGTCCCGCCTGCGAAGGCAGGTTCGCGCCGACCGACGATGTGCTCGACGGCTCCTGCCTGCAGAGCGCTGATGCGGCGACGAGCGAGCGTCTCATCATCGTGATCGGCGATTCGCACGCACAGCAGCTCGCAGTGCCGCTGATCGCGCTGTCCGAGGATCGGGACCTCTCCGTGATCACGCTGCTGCAGGGCGGATGCACGGCAGGGCTCTTCGAGGAATCTCGCAGCACGACGCTCGCTTCGTGCGGGTCGTGGGTGCGGGCTGCCTTCGACTACGCCAAGAACATCGCCCCTGACGCGGTGTATCTCGTGGTCACGCGCGCCGATGCCACTGCCCCCGAACGTCTCCTCGACGGCATCGAGGACGCCGTCGAGGAGATGCGGGTCGCCGAGATCCCGGTGATCGGGGTCAGGGACAACCCGCGCTTCTCGTTCAACATGTATCTGTGTGCGATCGACGAGAGCACCGGATGCGCCGTGCCAAGGGAGGAGGTGCTGGCGGATGAGAACCCTGCACTCGCGCTCCTGGACGGCATCACGCTCGTGGATTTCACCCCGTGGCTGTGCCCGTGGGACGTCTGCGAGGCCGCCATCGGCAACGTCGCCGTGTACATCGACGACAATCATCTGTCGCGTTCTTACGGGCTCACGCTCGCGCCCTTCCTCGAACGGATCCTGACGGAATCCGGCACGGCGGCCCTGCCCTCAGCTTGATCGCAACCGACGCCAGCTAAAATGGAGAGCGCGTGCCTGTCGCGGACGCGCGCACGCTCATGTCGGTCAGCATCAGGAAAGTTGCATCAATGGATCTCCTCGTCGTCGGGTCGGGTTTCTTCGGCCTCACCATCGCTGAACGCGCCGCGGAAGCAGGACGCAAGGTCACGGTCATCGACCGCCGTCACCACATCGGTGGCAACGCGTACAGCGAGGACGAGCCGGAGACGGGCATCGAGGTGCACCGTTACGGCGCGCACCTGTTCCACACGTCGAACGCGACAGTCTGGGAGTACGTGAACCGCTTCACGAGTTTCACGAACTACGTGCACCGCGTCTACACGAACCACAAGGGCATCGTGTTCCCGCTGCCGATCAATCTCGGCACCATCAACCAGTTCTTCAACGCGGCGTACTCGCCGGACGAGGCACGGGCGCTCGTCCACGAGCTCGCGGGCGAGTTCGACGCGAAGCAGGCCCAGAACCTCGAGGAGCGCGGCATCGGGCTCATCGGCCGCCCTCTCTACGAGGCCTTCATCCGCGACTACACCGCGAAGCAGTGGCAGACCGACCCGAAGCAGCTCCCGGCCGAGATCATCAGCCGGCTGCCGGTCCGCTACACGTACGACAACCGCTACTTCAACGACACCTGGGAAGGCCTCCCGACCGACGGCTACACGGCGTGGATCGAGCGCATGGCCGACCACCCGAATATCGAGGTCAAGCTCGAGGTGGACTTCTTCGACGAATCCCAGCCGCTCAACAAGAAGGCGACGGTCGGGCAGGTGCCGATCGTCTACACCGGTCCGGTCGACCGATACTTCGACTATGCAGAGGGCGAGCTCTCCTGGCGCACGCTCGACTTCGAGGAAGAAGTTCTCGAGACCGGCGACTTCCAGGGCACGCCCGTCATGAACTACGCGGACTCCAGCGTGCCGTACACGCGCATCCACGAGTTCCGTCACTTCCACCCGGAGCGCGCCGACCGCTACCCGCAGGACAAGACGGTCATCATGCGCGAGTTCTCGCGTTTCGCGACCCGCGAGGACGAGCCGTACTACCCGGTGAACACCCAGAGCGACCGCGACGGACTGCTGGCGTACCGCGAGCTGACCAAGGGCGAGCAGGACGTGCACTTCGGTGGGCGCCTGGGCACCTACCAGTACCTCGACATGCACATGGCGATCGGTTCCGCACTGTCGATGTGGAACAACACCCTCGCCTGAGGAGACGATGACAATGGTCGAGCAGGAGAAGCAGTACGTCACGGTCAACCACACGGTGTTCCCCTCTGAGGGAGTGGCGGAGGTGTCGGCGCTCTACGTCGACACCGGGTCCGGCGACGGCTCCCAGCCAGGCGAGGCCTACGAGATCGTCGACCGCCGTGGCATCAAGGTGTACGCGCACCGGCGTGTGTCGTTGAGCACGTACTTCAACGCGTTCCCGGCCAGCGACTGGCAGCACTCCACGACCGTAAGAGCGGTTCGCCTGGTCGCGACCGTCGCGGGGCGTGGCCTGATCTCGGTCTACAAGTCCAGCGCGCGCGGGCGCGCCTCGGCGCACGCGTCGAAGACGTTCACCGACGAGACCGTGACCTTCGACCTGCCGGTCACCTCGTTCGTCGACGGCGGGTTCTACTGGTTCGACATCGCCGCCGGCAGCGAGGACGCGACGCTGGTCTCGGCCGAGTGGCAGGTCGAGGCGCCGGATGGCTGGACGCCGGGCAAGGCGACGGTGGGGATCACGACATTCAATCGTCCCTCGTACTGCCTGAACCAGATCATCGCGGTCGGCCAGAACGAGCATGTGCACGACGTGCTCGATCGAGTCGTCGTCGTCGACCAGGGGACTGACCTCGTCTCGGATCAGCCGGGCTTCGCCGAAGCGGCAGCGCGGCTCGGCGACAAGCTCCAGATCATCCGGCAGCCGAACCTCGGCGGGTCCGGCGGGTTCTCACGAGCGATGCTCGAGTCCCTCGAGGCGGACAGCGACTACGTGCTGCTGCTCGACGACGACGCGATCTCCGAGCCCGAGGCCATCGTGCGCGCGGTTCGGTTCGGGGACTTCACCAACGTCCCGACCATCGTGGGCGGCGGGATGCTGCACCTCGATGACCGTTCAGTGCTCTACACGCAGGGCGAGGTCTGGGATCAGCGCAGCTCGTGGATGCGACCCTCCGGCGAGAGCGAGTACGACCACGATTTCGCGGAGGAGCCGCTGCGATCGACTCCCGAGCTCCACCGTCATCTCGGGGCGGACTTCAACGGGTGGTGGATGTGTCTCATCCCGACGAGGATCATGCGCGAGATCGGTCTCTCATTGCCGGTGTTCCTGAAGTTCGACGACGTCGAGTTCTCGCTTCGCGCTCGCGGCCACGGGTATCCCACCGTCTGCCTCCCAGGCGTCGCGGTGTGGCACATGGCCTGGCACGACAAGGATCCCACCCGCACCTGGGAGGAGTACTTCATCCACCGCAACCGGACGATCACGGGGTTGCTGCACTCCCACGTCCGCGGCGGCGGCTACTTCCCCCTGCATGCCTTCCTCGGCGACATCAAGCTGTTGTTCATGCTGCAGTACTCCGCTGTGCGGCTGCGCCACGAGGCGCTCAAGGATGTCTTCCGCGGACCGGCACGGCTCCCGGAACTCCTGCCGGGGAAGCAGACGGAGATCCGCGAGCTGCGAACCCACTACATCGACTCGAAGGTCGTCGAGGACTTCTCGACGCTCCCGACGATTCGTCGATCCTCGGTTGCGCTGCTCGGCGGAGTCAGCAGGCCGACCAACCCGGTCATGGCGATCGCTCTCGCGCTCAGGGTCGCTGCTCGACAGTTGTTCGTCAAGCACGCGCCGGGAAGTCGGCGGAACCCGGAGCGGATCATCTCGGCCCAGGACATCACGTGGTGGCGCTTCGCCGACATCGACTCCGCGCTGGTCACCTCGCCGGACGGCATCGGCGTCGCGTGGTACCAGCGTGACCGTGCGATGATGCGCCGGTTCCTGCTGCGCAGCATCCGTCTGCACTGGAAGCTCGCTCGGCAGTGGGGCCGCCTCGCGGCCGAATACACTGACGGAGCACCCGGCATCACATCTCCGGAGCAGTGGCGGAAGACTTTCGACACCGTGCAGAGCGGCGACTGACGCCCACGGGCGCAGTGCGGCGATTCGGACACAGGAGCGGGATGAGCGTTTCGACAGTTGGGGCACCAGGCACGCCCCGGCGCTACCTGCACTCGTTGTGGCTGCTGTCAGCCCGCGATCTGCGCGTCCGCTACGCGACGAGCATGCTCGGCTACCTGTGGTCGGTGCTCGATCCGCTGGTGATGAGCGCGATCTACTGGTTCGTGTTCACGGTCGTCTTCCATCGATCGGTCGGTGAGGAGCCCTACATCGTGTTCCTCATCACGGCGCTGCTGCCGTGGGTCTGGTTCAACACCTCGGTCTCGGACTTCACCCGAGCATTCAAGAAGGACTCGCGTCTGGTGCGGTCCACCGCGATACCTCGGTCGATCTGGGTCAACCGGATCGTCCTCAGCAAGGGGATCGAGTTCCTCTGCTCGCTGCCGGTGCTGGTACTGTTCGCTGTCGCCACCGGGGCCCCGGTCGGCTGGGGCCTGCTGTGGTTCCCGCTCGCGGTCATCCTGCAGTCCGTGCTGCTCGTCGGGCTCGGACTGCTGGTTGCGCCGCTCTGCGTGCTCTACTCGGATCTCGAGCGCACGACGGCATTGATCCTTCGCGCCCTCTTCTACGCCACCCCGATCATCTACGGTTTCGCCGATCTCCCGGCACCCTTCGACGTGATCGGAGCCTTCAACCCGCTCTCCGGCATCTTCACGCTCTACCGCGCCGGGTTCTTCCCTGATCAGTGGAGCACCGAGGCGGTCGTCGTCGGTGTGGTGATGACCTTCGTCATTCTGGCGCTCGGCATCTTCGTCTTCCGCCGTCTCGAGCGCACCGTCCTGAAGGAACTCTGATGTCAGCTGGTGGTGTGCAGGACGTGGCGATCGCGGTGGAGGGGCTCGGCGTGAGCTTCCGCCGCAACCGGCGTGGACGCCGGAGCTTCAAGGATCTCTTCGCCGGAGCGGAGCGGCGCTCCCGCCCCGGTGAGTTCTGGCCGCTCAGGAACGTCTCGTTCACTGTGCGCCCAGGCGAGGCGATCGGCGTCGTCGGTCGCAATGGGCAGGGCAAGTCGACGCTGCTCCGTCTGGTGGCGAAGGTGCTGCTGCCGGACGAGGGAACCGTGACCGTCAACGGCGGTGTGGCGCCGCTCATCGAGATCACCGGTGGTTTCGTCGGCGATCTCACGGTTCGTGAGAACGTGCGCCTGACGGCAGGTTTGCACGGAATGTCGCGTGCCGAGGTCGCGCGGCGGTATGACGGGATCATCGCCTTCGCCGAACTCGATGGATTCGAGGACATACCGTACAAGCACCTCTCGAACGGCATGAAGGTGCGGCTCGCGTTCGCCGTCGTCTCGCAGCTCGACGAGCCCATCCTCCTGGTGGACGAAGTGCTGGCAGTGGGTGACAAGGGGTTCCGCGACAAGTGCTACAAACGCATCGACGAGCTGCTCTCCGAAGGACGCACGCTGTTCTTCGTCTCGCACAATGAGCGCGACCTGCGTCGATTCTGCTCGCGGGGGCTCTACCTGGACAAGGGCGCGCTCGTGCTCGATGCATCGATCGACACGGTGCTCGACCGCTACAACGCTGACAGCGGGCGCTAGAGGGCGCGACCGACGACTCCCACTCGAGGACGATAGGCTCCAAGGAGCAACGGCGCGGTTCACCCGATCGCGTCATCTCCGTCTGACCCGAGGAGTTGCACGTGTCGTCTTTTCCTGTGCGCGCGGCGCGCCGAATCCGCCGTGCGAGCGCGGAGCTCTTCCGAGCCCCCCAAGCTCCGCAGCGTCCTGAGGCGCCCATCTACCTCATCTCGGCGGGGGGACAGCCGAACTTCGGTGACGAGTTCATCACCCGCGCCTGGCTCGACTGGCTCGCCGAGCATCAGCCGAATCGAGAGGTCTGGCTCGACACCATCGAGCCGGGACGGGCATCCCACCTCTTCCGTGACACCCATCCGCGGTTGCAGACGACGAACACACTGTGGCATGCGACGCACACCGGGCCATCGGACGACCACGAGGCTGCGGAGCAGCGGATGCAGAGCCTGGTGCGCGACCTCGGGTCGCCCCGGTACGACCTCGGCCTGCGCGATCTCCGCACGATGGGATCGGTGCACCTGCTGGGTGGCGGATACATGAACTCGATCTGGCCTGAGAACTTCGGGATCATCACAGCCATGGTCAAGCTCAAGACGGACTTCGGGATACCGATCTTCGCGACGGGCCAGGGCCTGCTGCCGAACGACGGTCCGACGTTCGAGTGGCTGCGGGCGCGGCTCCACGAGTTCGACTACGTCGAGTCGCGAGATTCCGAGGGGGCGCATGCGTTCGGCGTGGCAGCGGGGCTCGACGACGCGTTCCTCGCGTTCGCGAACCGACGCGAGATCTACGCCCCGGCCGCCGCGCTGCCGGCGACCATGGTGCTGGTGCAGGGCGACATCGCGGACGACGAGCGCGACGAACAGCTCGGCCGAGCGGTCGCGCGGTTCATGGCGGAGCAGCCCATCGCGGCCCAGGTCGGTTTCGCCGAGGCGATCCCGCCGGACGATCTCCGCCACGCCAAGGCGTTCGTCGAAGATGCAGCGCCGTTCTTCCCGTTCATGCGGATCTGGGAGGAGGGCTTCCCCGCGTTCGCGGGGCAGACCTGGTTGACGACGCGTTTCCACTTCCATCTGCTCGCGGCAGCGGCGGGTGCGCGCGGAACCGTGCTGAACGCTCGTCCCGGGTACTACGACGTCAAGCACGGGTCGCTGCAGGAACTCGGCACGGGCTGGTCGGACTGGGCGCCGGAAGAGGACGGGCACGCTCCCGTTCCGGTCGGCACCGGTGCTCCCGACTTCGCAGACAAGGCCCGAGAATTCGGTCAGCGCAAGGCGAAGCTCGCCGCGCGGCTGTACACGGATGCCGCGACGTCGCCGACTGCCTGAGCGCTCGTCTCCGCTGTGCGCTGCCGCGCGCTAGGACCCGATGACTGCGCGGAGCTCGTCGAGCGCCCTCTGTGCGCTCTCGACGGCCGCGGCCGCCCCTGATCCGGTGCCTGCGGTCCTGAGGTTCTCGAGCCGCGCGGAGTAGGTGCTCACGGCATCGCGCCACTGCGCCTCGATGGACGACGGCGGCACGACGTCGGACAGCTGCTGCGCGTCGATCTGCAACTGCTCGACGATCGACGCTGCCTCCTCCTTGCTGCTCGCATCGGCGATGAAGCCGAGGCCGGTGCCCGCATCGTCGAGACGAGGGGTCACCTGCGTGCGGAACGTGGCCAGGTCGGGGTCGACCGGCGGCGGTGGTGTGTTCACTGGTGTCTCCGGAGCCTCGGGTGTCGCGGACGGCGTCGGCGTGCTGCTCGCGGTGGGCGACGCTGACGGAGACGGCGAGGCGCTGGGGGTGGGGGTGGGCTCAGGAGCACCGCCGCGTGGCAGCAGGAAGAACAGCAGCGCGCCGACGATGACGAGGGCGAGCACGGAGAGGCCGACGATGACCCAGATGCGGCCGCGATTGTTCGGCTTCGGAGGAATCGGCGCCCAGCGGACGTCGGGCTGCTGCTCGCTCATATGTCATGCCTCCAGAGGTGCCATCGGCTGCCAGGAACGATCGCGGCCGAGTCGGCCGCCTTCCCTCAGTCCGCGGAAGAGGTTGCTGGTGCCGCGCACGGTCCGCTCGACGAACACCAGCCGGATGAGCTCCTTGGCGAAGGTCATGGCGGTGCCGAGCCCGAACAGCACGGGGTTGTACACGTGGTGCACGCGGTAGTACTGCTTGATGTACGCGCGGTTGCGCATGATGTAGAAGCGGTAGGCGTTGCTCGAGGCGTTCATGTGACGGATGCCCATGTCCCACTGCTTGATCTCGCGGGTGCGGCGAAGCACGAACTCGTCGACGATCACCGCGGTGGTGCGTCTGGACGCGAGCCAGCCGTACATCTGGTCATCCCAGTAGATGAAGAAGCGGGGGTCGGGAAGACCGATCTGCGAGACGATCGATCGGTGGATGAACATGCCCTCGAAGCATCCGCTGTTCATCTCCTTGTAGCCGGAGGCATCGAATCCGGACGGCGCGAAGGGGATCGGGATGCCCATCCGCTCGGCGATCCGGTACTGCCAGTAGAACTCGCTGCCGTCGTAGTCGAAGCGGCGCCCCTGGATGCTCTTGAAGCGAGGCGTCCACTTGCCCATCTTGGCGAGGCCGTCCGGCAGCACCTCGACGTCGTCGTCCATCATCCAGATCCACTCGGATCCGAGCTCGTACGCGGTGCGCATGCCCTCGCTGAAGCCGCCGGAGCCACCGGTGTTCGTCTCCAGGCGCCGGTAGACGATCTCGGTCCCGATGGCGTCCCGGAACGACTCGACGACGTCGGTCGTGTTGTCGACCGACGCGTTGTCGATGATCACGACTCGACCGGGCTTCGGCTCCATCGCGGAGATGCTCGTGAGCAGTCCGGTCAGAAGGTGCGAGCGGTTGAACGTGACGATCACGATCGTCGCGGTGCTCGGGTCGAATGCAGCGGGTGCCGCGGTCATGCCTTCTCCTCGAAGATCTGCTGCCAGGACTGGGGGGAAACGAGGTCGGGGAGCGCTGCGCGGTACTGCTGCTGCAGTTCCGGCCAACGTCGGCGGAGCTCGGAGTGGAGTGTGACCGTCTCGCGCAGCATCCGCCGGTACTTGGCGCGATCGCGTGTGTAGATGTTCTTGCCTGAGCCGTCGGCGGCGCTCACGAGGGCGCTGTCGAACACGGGCACGCGCCACCAGTACGCGTCCTCCTTGCCGAACTCCACCTCCGGCTGCGCGACGTTCTGCGGGCTCGGGCGATGCAGCCAGTGCGCGACGAGCGTCGACAGGGTGAACCAGCGCAGTCGCATGCCGGTCGGGTTGTCCAGGTTGTTCTTCGACAGCTGCTTGTACACCTGTCGGCCGCGCCGGGAGTGCAGGACGGTCGTCGGGTCGCGATGCACGGTGGTCTCCGCGAACTCAGCGGCGAGTGCTCGAGCTGCCGGCATCGCGGTCGCGAGGTTCTTCCGCATGTGATCCGGGCCAGAGAGCACATCGCGCAAGGCGCGGGCGCGGAGAGCGACGGGGTAGTACTGCATCATCATCAGATGCTTGAGGTCGACGCGGCGGCTGTGCACGAGCAGCCGTCCGCCGCGCGGCGCGTCCGAGTGCAGCAGACCGGCGACGATCCGGTTGCGGGCGTGGAAGTACGCCTGCCAGTCGATCGTGTCGTCCTTGTTCACCCAGGACACGTGCCAGAGTGCGACGCCGGGCATCGACACGGTCGGGAACCCCTGCTCGCCGGCGCGCAGACAGAACTCCGCGTCGTCCCACTTGATGAACGCGGGGAGCGAGAGGCCCACCTTGCGGATCGCCTCGAGGGGGATCAGGCACATCCACCAGCCGTTGTAGTCGGCATCCATGCGCATGTGCAGCACGGTCGATTGACGGAGGTTCGCCACACCGAAGTCGTGTGGCATCTCCTCCTGATAGAGATTGCGCCACATGAACGGTGCTTCGTCGACCACTTCGGCCCAGCCGTGCAGCTTCGGACGGTCCAGGAGGTCGAACATGTGGCCGCCGACGAGCACGGGACTGGTCGCGTAGCGGCCGAACACGATGGAGCGGCGCAGCGATTCCGGCTCGAGGCGCACGTCGTCGTCGAGCAGCTGGACGAAGTCGCTCTCCGGCCGCTGCAGGGACTCGTGCATCGCGCGGGAGAATCCACCCGAGCCGCCGAGGTTCGCCTGCCGGATCACCTGGAGCGTGTCGCCGAGCTGGGCTGCGACCTCGTCGTAGCCGTCCTGTTCGCTGACCAGCTGGGTGCCCTGGTCGATCAGGAAGATCCGGTCGACGAACTCGAGCGCGTCGGGGGAGGAGGCGAGTGCCCGCAGAGTTTCGACGCAGTAGTCGGGCTTGTTGTACGTCGTGATGCCGAGCGAGGCCTTGCCGGAGCGCGCCGGCTCCTGCGCGGTCGTCCACTCCGCGCCCTCGAGGACCGCCTGCTCCTGATCGGCCACGATGTCGAACCAGATCCAGCCGCCGTCGCTGTACTGGGTGAGATCCAGATCGAACGAGGACGACGTCTCGCCGGAGACCTCACGCGTGGCGACTCGCTGTCTGATGCCCGAACCGTTCGAGCGGTACACGAGGATGGTCGCTGGCCCTGTGGTACGCACGGTGAGCTGCACCTGGCGGATGCTGGTCCAGTGCTGCCAGTACGACGCCGCGAAGGCATTGAAGTAGGTGCCGAACGAGACACGTCGACCGGCCACGATGCGTGCGCGGTGGCGCCCGAGGACGTTGCCCAGATGGGCACGGTTGGACACTCGGACGGGCTCGTCCTCGATCACGGACCAGGTCTCGGGATCGGCGTAGAGGGGGAGCAGATCAGGGTCGCGATCGAGCGGGAAGACGACGTGCTGTAGGACGTGGACCACGGGGAGATTCTCCGATGTTGTGCCACCGACCGCCTCGATCCGCGAGGCTCGGTGAACTCGACGAGCAGAGAGTAGCCTACCTTCCGTCACCTTCGGATCTGCGGAGGACGGACGTGCCGGGGCGCCGCACGGCGCCGCGATAGGATGACCGTGATGAAAGTATTGATCACCGGCGGCGCCGGCTACATCGGATCCACCGTCGCGACGGCGTGCATCGAGGCCGGGTTCGAGACCGTGCTGATCGACGACCTCTCCACCGGTCGACGCGACTTCGGCGAGGGACGCGGCCTGTACATCGGCGACATCGCGGACGGTGCGCTCCTCGATCGCGTGCTCACCGAGCACCCCGACATCGATGCGGTGATCCACTGCGCCGCCCGGATCGTCGTCTCCGAGTCCGTGACCGATCCGCTCGGCTACTACGACACCAACGTCGGCAAGACGATCGTGCTCCTCCGCCGTCTGCGCGACGCGGGGATCGGTCGCATCGTGTTCAGCTCCTCCGCGGCGGTGTACTCCGCCGAGGGCGGGCAGGGCGTCGATGAGACCGGTGAGCTCGCACCGTCGAGTCCCTACGCCACCACGAAGGCCATGGTCGAGCAGGTGCTGCGGGATTCCTCCGAAGCGGGGGACTTCCGGGCCATCGCGCTCCGGTACTTCAACCCGATCGGCGCCGATCCCCGGCTTCGGACGGGGCTGCAGAACCCGCTCCCGACCCATGCGCTCGGCGTGATCATGCGGGCGAGCGCGAATGACGAGGCGTTCTCGATCACGGGCACCGACTGGGCGACTCGCGACGGCTCTGGGCTTCGGGACTACATCCACGTCTGGGATCTCGCGCTCGCGCACGTCGCCGCGGTGCAGCGGTTCGACGAGGTCGCCACGGAGGCCGCGCCGTATCAGGTCATCAACATCGGCACCGGTGACGGTGTCACCGTGCGCGAACTCGCCGCCGCGTTCGAGCGGGTGAGCGGTGCGCAGCTGCGGATCGTCGAGGCGCCGCGCAGACCAGGCGATCAGGCCGGAGCATATGCGATCGTCGACCGAGCAGCCGAGGTCCTCGACTGGCGCGCACAGCGATCGATCGAAGACGGTGTCAGGGATGCGCTCGCCTGGGCCGAGAAGCTGCGCTCCCTGGACTGAGCGGGTGCCTTCGCCGGGATGAGCCGGACCGGGCTCAGGCCTCTGGTCGCAGGATCGGGATGACTCCCGTGTTCGCGGCGTCGATGCTCTCACGCCAGGAACGGGATTGACCGGCGCGGAGCGCGCACAGCACGAGCATGAACCAACCGGCGTCGATGAGCGTGAAGCTCTCGAACATGGAATCCACCGCGAGCGTGATCAGCATGATCGGCGTCCAGGCGTAGACGACGGAGCGCCGCACGCTTGCGACCAGCCAGGACCGCACCAGGGCGATCCCGCCCAGCAGCAGGAACAGCACGAGTCCGGCGGCACCGAGCTGCAGGAGCACGTCGAAGAAGGCGTTCAGTGCGCTCTGATGGCGATCGTCGAGCTGGAAGTTGATGTACGTGAACGGGTACTCCCCGCGGGACCACGCCCCGAACCATCCCCAGCCCTGGATCGGCTTGAGGGCGACGAAGTCCAGGATCGTGTTCCAGAGGTCGCCGCGGAGGGAGAAGTCCGAACCGGCATCCAGAAGGGCGATGATCTGGTGCCGGAGCACGAAGGCGACGGCGAGCGCGAGCGTCACGAGCGCGCCGAGCACCCACTGCACCACGGTGCGACGTTCCGCGGAGGCATGCCGCACGATCGTGAGTGCGACGGTGACGATGCCGACGGCGACGGCGAGGACGAGCACGGTCGGCGAGGCCGACAGGAACGCCAGCGATCCGGCGAGGGCGATGGACCCGATCGCGAGCGGCGAGTCCACCGACCTGGTGCGCCACTCGATCACGAAGGTGATCAGTGCGATCACGGCGATGAAGCCGAGCATGTTGCGACTGCCGAAGATGCCCTGGATCGGGCCGCCGTCGGCGAGCAGACCCTCCACGTGCAGCACCGCGAAGGGCACATCGAGCAGGATGCCGGAGAGGATCTCCACACCGAGTGAGACGGCGAGCAGCACCCGCAGGGTGTCGCCGATCGCCCGGACCGTCTGCAGCGTGTCGCGGATGTGCCCGACGGCGATCGCGAGGAACGCATAGCCGAACAGCGACGCCCAGCCGAAGAAGGTGTCGCCGCGATCCGTGGTCCAGATCATGCTGACGAGCGCCCAGGCGAGGAATGCAAGCAGGGACGACGGTGCGATCCGGAGTGGAGACAGCTCCTCGCGGCGCACCCACAGGATCGCTGCACCGATGATGCAGAGGACCGCGACGATCGCGGCGAGCGTCACCGCTGACGTCAGCTGCTGGATCGCGAACGAGCCGAAGACCGCGGCGAGGCACGCGAGCGTGAACGCGCGGGCCAGCTCGGCGGAGCCCAGGAGCCGGGCCATCCGTCGGGCCGCCGTCACGGCACGCGCCGCTGTCGGTTGCCCCGCTCGAACACGAGGTCGCGCTCGCCGACGCCGACCAGCGGAACGGACTTCAGCTTGAAGGAGAGCAGGACCACGAGCAGCCAGCCCCACAGCATGATCGGCGTGGACTCCGAGAGCCCCTGCACGAGCAGCACCACCGTGAACAGGCTCGGAAGCAGCGTGAGGGGGGAGAACTGGCGCGAGGAGTTCAGGTCCCAGCGCGGGCGGTCGACGGCGAAGAACCACGAGCGCCAGAGCAGGCTGAGGGAGACGACCGCCATCAGGACGACGCCGACCCCGCCGAGCTGCAGGAACACGTCGAGCCACATGTTGTGCGCGTGGAAGACGGTGATCCCGTGGTCGACGATCCAGCGGTCGAAGGCCGGGTCGGTGGGGATCCAGGGACTGGAGAACCCGTTGCCGAACACCGGATGCTCCATCGCTCGCTCGATGACCTTGGTCCAGATCTTCTCCGATCGACCGGTGAGATCGGAGCTCCTGCCGAGCAGACCCAGCAGCGGTTCTCGGAGGAGCCAGACCGCGGCGACCGCGAGCACGGTGCCGCCGATCGCCACCGTGTAGATCCGGGTCCGTGCGCCCGGGGTGCGCGCCCTGCGCATCAGGAGCGCGACCAGGAGGACGACCGAGACGGCCGCGGCGCACACCATCGCCGTGGCGGAGGCAGTGCGGAACAGGAAGTAGGCGGCGAGCAGCATCCACACTGCGAGCGTCGTGCGCCAGCGGGCGCGGGCGGCGAACAGGATGCCGAACGTGATGATCGCGAACAGCGAGATGATGGCGAGCAGGTTCGCATTGCCCACGATGCCCTGGACGCGGCCGCCGTCGAAGAGGTTGTCGCGGACCCAGTACCACTGCGGGTCGAGCTTGCCGTCCGGCAGTGTGGCGAAGTTCGGGAGCAGCGGACCGTGGATCACGAGTGAGACCCACAGCTCCAGTGCGAGCGACAGCCCGAGGATCCACTTGAACGCCGAGGAGAGCGCGCGCACGATCTCGTGCCAGGTGAGCACGTGGGCGATGAACAACGCGTTCACGGTCACCGCTGCCAGCAGCACCCAGGTGAGGAGCGTCGGACCACGCCACTGCGACCAGGCGACCGAGACCAGGGCGAGGGCGGTGTAGCCGAGTGCGGTCCACGGCAGACGCCGCCAGCGGAAGGGCTGCGGCTGTCGGCGCGAGATCATCGGTACGCCGATCGCGAGCGTCGCCAGGGTGAACAGGATCATCGCGATGCCGGCGCCGGTCTGGCCGACCAGGTTGTAGACGGCCGTGTGCGCGAAGATCGCGATCAGGACGAGGATCACGTACCCGCGCAGCAGGAGATGCCCCGTCGACTCGCGCTCTGGCGCGGTGGGCGGGGCCGCGACCGGATGTCTGGTGTGCTGAGCCATCGCGTTCAGGCTACCGCGCCGCGCCTCGCGCGTCGCTGAACATCCTCGCCCGGCCCTACGCTGGTGGCATGCTGCTGAGTCTCATGAACACGCCCCGTGACTACGCCTGGGGTTCCACCTCGCTGCTGGCCGAGCTGGAGGGCCGTGCGCCGTCCGGAGCGCCGGAGGCCGAGGTCTGGTTCGGAGACCACCCGGGCGATCCGGCGGACGTGCAGGGCGGCGGTACGCTCGACGAGGTCACCGGCGGGACGCTGCCGTATCTGCTGAAGCTGCTCGCTGCGGCGCAGCCGCTGTCGATCCAGGTGCATCCGACGATCGCCCAGGCGCAGGACGGATGGGCCCGCGAAGCCGCGAAGCCGGCCGATGACCCCACGCGCAACTACCGCGATGCGAATCACAAGCCCGAGCTCATCGTCGCGCTGAGTGAGCGCTTCCAGTCGCTGAGCGGACTCCGTCCGATCCCGAGCACGCTCGCCCTGCTCGACGTGCTCGGTGACGGACCTGCGGTCGTCGAACTCCGTGCACGCCTCGCCGGCGAGGGCGATGTGCTGCGCGACACGATCGGCTGGCTGCTCGGCGGCGAGGCGCAGAGCGACGTCGACGAGATCATCGATGCGGTGACCCGAGCCACTGCGCGTGCCGAGGCGGATGAGTGGGCGTCGACGCTCGCGGCCGTCGCCGGTATCGCTCGCACGTACCCCGGCGATCCCGGCGTGGTGGTCGCACTGCTGATGAACCACGTGACGTTGCGCCGCGGCGAGGCGATCTTCCTCCGCGCCGGTCTCCTGCACGCGTATCTCGAGGGACTCGGCGTCGAGATCATGGCGGCGAGCGACAACGTGCTGCGCGGCGGGCTCACACCGAAGCGGATCGACGTCCCGGAGCTGCTCTCGATCCTCGACGCGACGCCGGGGGAGGTGCCGGTGCTGCGCCCTGTCGCCGATGAGGCGATCACCGTCTATCCGGCGCCGGTCCCCGATTTCGCCCTGCGGCGGGTGACGCTCACCGGTGCGCCCGTCGACGTCGAGGTCGCGGGCCCGGCGATGGTGCTCGTCACGGCGGGTACCGTCGAGCTCGTCACCGAGCACGGCGAGTCGCGTGCGATCCCGGTCGGCGAGGCTGCGTTCGCGACGGTCGACGAGCGCACGCTGAGCCTCTCCGGCAGCGGCGAAGCGTTCATCGCGACGCCGGGCGTCTGACCCACCGATCACCGCTCCCCGGGCGTGTCGATCTGCGGCGACAGGACGCGACACGCCGATGACGCGCATAAACCTTCAAGACATTCTTGAGGGTTTACGATCCGCGACTTGACCGGAGCGAATGACACGGGTGTAATTAGGGAAGCAAAAAGCCCACGGGGGGGCACTGACAGGGTTGGAGATCGAGATGACGGGATACCGTTCCGACGTACCGGAGAACTGGTTCGTCGATCCGATCAACCTCGGAGTGCCAGGGGTGCGGAAGCCGAGCGGCGACGACGACAACGCTCTCGCCTGGCAGAGCGACGCACTGTGCTCGCAGACCGACCCCGAAGCGTTCTTCCCTGAGAAGGGCGGCTCGACTCGCGATGCCAAGCGCATCTGCACGACCTGCGACGTCCGCGGCGAATGCCTCGAGTACGCGCTGAGCAACGATGAGCGCTTCGGCATCTGGGGCGGACTCTCCGAGCGCGAGCGCCGGAAGCTCAAGCGCCGCGCGAGCTGATCCCGTCATCCGCGCCATGACGTGGCGTGGCTCGAGGGGAAACCCCGCGCAGCGCTTCGCGGGCGCGCCGGGGGCACTGCCCTCGCGAGTGGCCCGGCGCGCTTAGGCTGACGAGGTCATGCCAGCCCGAGTTCACGCCATCATCGTCGCGCGCCCCGGATCGTCGGCCCGCGCTCAGCTGCTCCGCACACTCGACGCGGTGCGGTCGCAGACCACCCCCCCCGCCGCTGTCACGCTCGTGATGTGCGGCGATGCGGCGACTGCGCGGGAGAGTGAAGCAGTCGCCCGCACAGTCGAGGGGATCATCGAAGCCAGGGCGACCACATCCTTCGCCGAAGCCGTCGAACTCGCGCGGCCGCGGGTGGCCGATGGCTCGGCCGTCTGGCTGCTCGCGCACGACACAGCGCCGCATCCGCGTGCGCTCGAGCGTCTCAACGGAATGCTCGAGCGGTCGCCGTCCGCGGCCATCAGTGCCCCGAAGCTCGTCGCCACCGACAACGACCGCGAGATCGTCTCGCTCGGTGTCACCATGACCACGTTCGGCCGTTCCGTGGAACTGGCTGCTGGTGAACTCGACCAGGGTCAGCACGATGGCGTCGACGATGTGCTCGGATCGGATGTCCGCGGCATCCTCATCCGCAGCGAGGTGCGCGATGCGCTCCGCCCCGACCCCGCCCTCGCCGGTGCCGACGAGGGCCTCGACCTCGGCGTGCGCGCGCGACTGGGCGGCGGCCGAGTCGTCCTGTCTCCCGCCGCACGCATCTCGGTCTCGCCGGACGGTCCTGCTGCGCTCCCCACCGGACGGACCAGACGAGCGTTCGTCACGAGACTCGCCCAGCTGCACCGCAGGCTCGCCTACGCGCCGGCCGCCGCGCTCGTCTTCCACTGGCTCACGCTCGTCCCGCTCGCGCTCTGGCGATCCATCACGCACCTGATCGGCAAGCGCCCGGAAGCGGTGCTGCCGGAGTGGGGCGCCGCGCTGACGGCCATGGTGCGCTTCGGCGCGATCGCGCGGTCTCGGCGAAGCATCCGGTCCTTCCGCACCTCGTCGTGGGCCAGCATCACCCCACTGCGGATCACGGCGTCCGCACTCCGACGCCGCCTCGACGACGGACACGGCAGTGAAGGCGGCGCGGTCAGCGAGTTGCGCTTCTTCTCGGGCGGGGGAGCATGGGCGGTGCTGGGTGCCCTCGTCGTCAGCATCGCCTCATTCACCACGGTGCTTGCCTGGCCGACGCTCGGCGGCGGTGGACTGCTGCCGCTTCGCGACACGGTCGCCGCGCTCTGGAGCGACGCGGCCTGGGGACTGCGCGGGGCCGGGGTCGACATCGTCGGTCCTGCGGATCCGTTCGCCGCTGTGATCGCGCTGCTCGGCAGCCTGTGGCCGGCCGGACCCTCATTCTCGCTCCTGCTCCTCTGGGTGCTCGCGCTGCCGCTCGCCGTGCTCGGCGGATGGTTCGCGGCGACCAGGGTGACCGACCGCGCGGGACTCCGGATCTTCGCCGGGGTGGCGTGGGCGCTCGCACCGACCTTCCTGACGGCACTCGTCGAGGGACGACCGGCCGCCGTCCTGCTGCACCTGCTGCTGCCGTGGCTGTTCCATGCCGCCGTGGTCGCGCACCGGTCGTGGGGTGCCGCTGGCGCGGCGTCCCTGCTCCTCGCAGCTGTCGCGGCGTGCGCGCCGTCGCTCGCCCCGGCTCTCATCCTGCTGTGGCTGGTCGCGCTGGGGATCACGCTCGGCACGGCGCAGTTCCGTGGCGCCGGTCGGCTGCTCTGGCTCCCGATTCCCGCTGCGGTCATGTTCGCGCCTCTGGTGGTCTGGCAGCTCGTGCATGGGACCCCGCTCGCGCTGCTCGGCGATCCCGGCCTGATCTGGACGGGAGCGCAGGCGACCGCGGATGCCGCAGGCAGACTCGCGATCGCGACAGGCTTCCCGACCACTGATCTGGCCGGCTGGGCGGCCTTCGGCGCGCTCCCGATCGGCGTGTGGGCCTCGGTGCTGTGCGCGCCGCTCGCGCTGCTGGCGCTCGCCTCGGCCGTCGCGCCGCGCTGGCGTGCCGGTATCACCCTGCTCGTCGTCGCGCTCGCCGGACTCGCCACCGCCTTCGTGGTCGTCGGCATCACCGTCAGCTTCACGCAGGGCACTCCGGTGCCGATCTGGCCGGGCACCGGCCTCAGTCTCGCCTGGGCCGGGGTGATCGGCGCTGCGCTCGTGACACTCGACACGGCGTTGACCCTGCCGAGGATCCGCGTCGTCGCCACCGCAGTCGCCTCCGTCGCGCTCGTGATCCTCGCGGTGCCCTCGCTCACGGCGTTCCACCTCGGCGAGACGGCGCTTCGCAACGGTCCGCAGTCGACGCTCCCCGCGTATGTCGCCGCCCAGGCCGCGGCAGATCGCGACCTGGCCACACTCGTGCTCACCCCGCAGAACGACGGCGGACTCGCCGTGGACGTCGTGTGGGGCGGCAGCGACACGCTCGGGGCCCAGACGACGATGCTGACGACGGCGACCGATCTGCAGGGCGCCGACCTCACTGCCCTGTCGGTCGACCTGCTGTCGGCGCGCGTGTTCAACGCTCCCGGCGAGCTCGCCGAGCGCGGCATCAGCTATGTCCTGCTCGCGCAGCAGAGCGATGGCGAGGGTGACAAGGCCAGGGCGCTCCGAACGACGGCGATCGCGTCGATCGATCAGCGCGCCGGTTTCGTGCATGCGGGGACGACGGATCGCGGGGTGCTCTGGAGCGTCGACACGGAGATCGCTGCACCCGCTGCGATGACCGGCACGCAGCAGGGAGCTGCTCGCCTCGCCATCACGCTGCAGCTGCTCGTCGTGTTCGCCGCGCTGCTGCTCTCGATCCCGACCAGGGCCTCGCGACGTGCCGCTCGTGCGCAGTCGCGCATCGTCGGTCAGGTTCCGCAGGAGCTGATCGTGCTTCCCCGGCGACTCGACGACGTCGACGACGTGCAGGATGACGAACTCGGTGCGGCGACGGAGGAGACGCACGAGCAGCCACCGATCGGGGAGCCATCGGTCGACGAGCCGCTCGTCGAGGATCAGTCCGATGCGGAGGACACGGAGACGCCGGATCACGACGGGTCGATCGCCGATGCGAACTCGCCTGATCAGCGCGCAGACGATGCCGCCGATCCGGATGCCGCCGATCCTGACGTCGTTGAACCTGACGTCGTTGAACCGGATGCCGTAGAACCGGACCCGGCCGGACAGGACGCCCACGAAGCACGCCGCGACACGGAGGACCAGCGATGAGCGCCAACCGAGCCGTCCGCGTCGTGGCGACCAGCGCCCGTCTGGTGACCGGAGCCGTCGTCGCGGTCGCGTGCGCCGCCGGCGTGGTCGCAGCGATCCATGCGCCATGGCCCCAGGTGAGCCATGAACCGGCGCAGGTCGAGGTGACGCCGCTCGCGGGCGACAGCTCCCTCGTCTGCAACGGCGACCTGCGTGCGATCGGCAGGGACTCCTCCGATCCGCTGGCCGTGCGCACGGCCGGGGCCACCGACCTCACCGATGGGTCGACGACGTCATCGCTCACGCGGAGCCCGATCCGGGTGGCCGATGTGGTGGATGCCGGTGATGCCGCGGTGCTGACCGGCGCGGTCTCGGAGCGCACCGCTCCGCTGATCGCCGCGACCGAGTCGATCACCGTCTCCGCCGACGATCTCAGCGGCTTCGCCGCCATTCCCTGTGGCACCCCGAGGCTGGAGTCGTGGCTCGTCGGTGGGAGCGTCGCCACCGGGACCTCGGACATCATCGTGCTCACGAATGCGGCGGAGGTGCCGGCGACCGTCACGCTGTCGGTGTACGGCGAGAGCCGCAGCACGCGAACCGTCATCGTGCCGGCGACCACGCAGGTCTCGCTCGCCCTCACCTCGGTCGCGGCGGGGAGCACGGCTCCGGTCGTGCAGGTGACCTCAGACGGAGCACCGGTGCGCGCCGTGCTGCAGTCCTCGCTCGTGCGGACCCTCGATCCTGCGGGCGTCGACCTGCAGGATGCCGTGGCCGGACCGCAGCAGAACCCGGTGATCGCCGGAGTGCAGGCATTCGCGGGTGACGGGGACGACGCCGACATGACGGTCCTGCGACTGCTGTCGCCGCAGACGGCGACACAGGCGCGCGTGGGCGTCCGAGCGGCGGGTTCGTCGGCGACGGTCAACGAGTTCACGGTCGACCTGGCGGCTGACCTCCCAGCCGATGTCTCGCTGAGCGGGCTCACGCCCGGCTCGTACACGCTCGAGATCGATGCTGACGCACCGGTGCTCTCGGCCGTGCGGCAGCAGGACGGTCTCGGACGCGGCACCGACTTCGCATGGGTGACCCCGGCTCCGGAGATCGACGCCGATGCGCTGTTCGCCGTTCCGGCCGGTCCGACGGCGGTGCTGCATCTGATGAACACGACCGACGACGACATCACGGTGACGCTGTCGTCCGAGGATGGCAGCTCGCCCACCGAGATCACGGTGGCATCGAACCGGTCGCTCGACGTGCCCGTCGAGCCGAGGTCGAGCTACCTGCTGAAGACGAGCGGCACGGTCCATGCGGCCGTCACGATGGCTGCGGGCGGCGCGCTCGCAGGCTGGCCGGTGCAACCGAGCCCGGGGGCTGCGCAGAGCATCACCGTCTACCCCTGACCAGGAGTCGGACGGTCGACCACGCGCTCACCCGGTGGGCGGGGCTCAGTGCTCGTGGCCGAGATCCCAGGGTTCGCGACCGACGTACTCCGCTGCTGCGCGGAAGACGGCGCTCTCGATCGCCATCCGACGGTGCGCCGCATCGTCGTGCCCTGGTGGCAGGAGGCGCTCGATCGGCAGACGGAACAGCACGATCCGTGCGTTCGTGCGGTCCAGGTACCAGCGCGGCACGTCCTCGGCGGCGTCGAAACCTGGCATGGCGCCGATCTCGAATCGCACTTCCTGCAGCTCCGGCCAGGTGCCGCGAAGGAACTCCACGGCGGTGCCGACCGTCAGGTCGAAGCGGTCGATACGGCCGTCGAGCGGCGCGAGCGGCGGGCGGACGACTTCACTGCGCCCCAGTCGTCCGTGGCGTCCGTGACGTGCGCCGCGCCGAGGAGCGGCGGATGCGTGTGCACTGCGTCGACGGGGCATGTCAGAAGTCTAGGCGGTGCTCTTCGCCATCGCGGCGCGGCACCGCTGCTCCGGGAGCGACCGGACGTACGCTGACGGTGATGGACGGACGACTCTGCTCGAAGGTGGGCTGCGCACGCGAAGCGGTGGCGACCCTGACCTACGACTACGGTGACCAGATGGCCGCGCTCGGACCGCTCGGGCTCGCGCAGCATCCGAACGCACACGACCTGTGCTCCCCGCACGCGGACCGACTCTCGGTGCCGGCCGGGTGGCTCGTCGTGCGGCACGAGGCGCTCCGCGCCTGACTCGCTCGACTCGGGCGGGGGCTCAGACTCCGACCCGGCGACCCGTCAGCTTCTCGGCGCGACGATCGGCGTTCTCGAGCGCACGACGCTCCCGCTCCCGTCGCAGCACCGTGATCGCGACGAGCACCTCCTCGGGTGCCGCATTCGGCATCGGCGACACGAACGGTGCGGCCTCGCTCAGGAGATCCTGGGCGACTCTCGCACGGGCCGCGGGAACCATGCGCGGTGCGGTCTGCAGGAACTGCGAGATCCGGCGCGCCAGGCGGTCGGGCATCCGTGCGACGTCCGCGATCTGCGCCCATCCGGTCAGTTGAAACGGGAGCTGCGGTGCGTGCATCACGAGTGCCGGCGTGCGGACGCGCTGGCTGTAGGTGCCGGCCACCAGGTCGCCGAGGCGCTGCGACCGCGAGTTGAACGCGCCGGTGAGCACGGCCAGACCGCCGACCGTCATATAGATCTCCAGCACGCCCAGCAGCGCACGGATGAAGGCGTGGCGGAAGCCTGCGGCCCCGCCGTCGACGCGGACGATGCGTCCGCCGACCGCGAGCTTGCCGAGGCTGCGACCTTTCAGTGCGACCTCCATGGTGATCGGCAGCACCACGAAGCTCACGACGATCGCCGCCACGGTGGCGATCCGATCGGTCGCCTCGGTCAGGACACCGATGTCGAGCAGCCAGATGCGCAGGAAGATCCACAGGATGAACACGGCGAAGCCGAGCAGCATGTCGATCAGTGCACCGAGCGCCCGCAGGACGAAGCCGATCGGCTGCACGTCGATCGCGACGGCCTCCCCGGAGAGCACCTCGTCGGCGGTATCGATCGGCGTGGACATGAGTACAGTAAATCAGGTGGATGCCGATGCGTTGTCTGATGCACGTCGCGCCGAATGGCAGCGGCTGGAAGAGCTCAGCCGCGCCCGGCTCGACGGCGACGGCGTCGACGAGCTCATCGTCCGGTATCGAGCAGCATCCGCTGATCTCGCGGAGCTGAAGACCTCGGTGGGGGATTCCCCGCAGGGCGCGTATCTGTCCACGATTCTGGTTCGGGCTCGGCTGCGGCTCACCGGCGCCTCTGACAACATCCTCACGCAGACCGCGCGCTTCTTCTCCTCGCAGCTGCCGGCGGCGCTCTACCGGCTGCGCTGGCTCACGCTCGTCATCTCGGTCTCCTTCATCGCAGTGGTGGTCGGCACCGCGGCGTGGATCTCGAACGACCCGGCGCTGATGGCGACACTCGGACCGCCGGACGCGCTGCAGCAGTACGCCGACGAGAGCTTCACCGGGTACTACACCGAGAATCCGGCGGCGGAGTTCATGGGCATGGTGTGGACCAACAACGCCTGGATCGCGATGCAGTGCGTGCTGTTCGGCGTGACCGGCATCTGGCCGATCTACATGCTCGTGCAGAATGCGATGGGGCTCGGCACCGCGGCCGCCGTGATGGCGGCATACGACAAGGCCGACATCATGGTGCTCTACATCCTGCCGCACGGGATGCTCGAGATGACGTGCATCTTCGTCGCAGCAGCAGCCGGACTCCGCGTCTTCTGGGCCTGGGTCGCGCCTGGGCATCGCACCAGGGGAGAGGCGCTCGCGATCGAGGGCCGCGCCCTCGCGACGGTCGCGATCGGTCTCGTGTTCGCCCTGTTCCTCGCTGGACTCGTCGAGGGCTTCGTGACCGGGTGGGCACTGCCGTGGCCAGTGAAGATCGGGATCGGCGCCGCAGCGCTGGCGGTCTTCCTGATCTACATGCTCGTGATCGGCGGCCGCGCGTATCGACGGGGTGAGACCGGCGACCTGGTGGAGTACGAGGCCGGCACGCCGCGACTGGTCGCGGGCTGAGCCTGCAGCGGGTGCTCGAACCCGGCTACAGGCGTCCTGCAGCCTTGAGCTCCAGGTACCGATCGGCGATCCTGGGCGGCAGTTCCTCGGGATCTGCCGCGATCGCCTCGCCGCCGGCGCGACGGATCGCGTCAGCGACGTTCTCCGCGTCGCGCATCGTGCGCTCGGCAGCTGCCGCGAGGTAGATCTCCTCACGCGACCCCCGCTGCTTCGCGAGCGAGGCGATGCCGTCGTCGGTCACGGAGCCGACGAGCACGGTCGTCGCGCGAGACGCGTCGGGGAACGCCCCGAGGAACCCGCGAGCCGACTCCGCAGCATCCTGCGCGGTGAGCACCACGATCAATGACGGACGGGTGGTCAGCGTGCGCACGGCTGCGAAGGCGCCGTGCCAGTCGGTGTCGACGAGACGAGCATGCACCGGCGCCATGGCATCCGTGAGCGCCGGCAGCAGTGCGGCGCCATCCACGCCGGTCACCCGCCCACGGACCACGCGGTCGTACATGAGAAGGTGCACGTGGTCACCCGCCCTGCCGGCGAGGGCCGCGAGCAGCAGCGCCGCCTCGAGCGAGGCATCGACGCGGGTGCCGTCGCCGACGCGCGCCGCTGCCGTGCGTCCGGTGTCGATGATGATCACGACGTGCCGGTCGCGTTCAGGGCGCCAGGTCCGCAGCATCGTGGTGCCGGCGCGCGCCGTGGCGCGCCAGTCGATGGATCGCACGTCATCGCCGCGCACGTACTCGCGCAGCGAGTCGAACTCGGTTCCCTGTCCGCGCACCTGGATGCTCGTGTTGCCGTCGAGCTCGCGCAGCCGTGCCAGGCGAGACGGCAGATGCTTCCTCGACGAGAATGCGGGCAGCACCCGGATCGCGTCGCGCACACCGTGCCGCGCCTGCCGACCGGCGAGCCCCATCGGACCGCGCGAGCGGAGCATGACGAACTCGCTCACCAGCTCCCCGCGCCGACGCGGCAGCAGCGGGATCGACATCCTCGCGCGCTCACCTGGCTGGATCGTCAGACGCTGCCGGTCCCCGCTCGCCCCTGCTGTCGGCTGCCACGCATCGCGCAGCAGCGCGTGCAGCGCGCGGGTGCCGTGGTTGTGCACCGCGACGCTCACCGGCACCGGCTCACCGAGCCGTGTGCGGGCGGGCACTCGGCGGCTCACCGTCACGGTGCGCGGACTCGCTGCGAAGGCGACGTCGATCACGACCAGCACAGCGCACAGCGCGATCCAGGCGCCGAATACCGCGTACGCCGGATAGCCCGCGACCCCGGCGAGGATGAGCGGGACGACGCCGACGGCGACGGCGATGGCGAGACGGCCGGTGATGAACACCTAGATCGGCACCCTGGTCTGCTGCACGACCGAGGTGAGCACGGCATCCGCCGAGACGCCCTCCATCTGCGCGTCGGGGCGGAGCTGCAGCCGGTGCCGCCAGACCGGCACCAGCATGGTCTGCACGTGGTCGGGGGTCACCGCGGAAGATGCGTTGAGCCAGGCCCAGGCCTTCGCGGCTGCGAGCAGGCCGGTGGACGCACGCGGACTGGCGCCGAGTTCCACCGACGGCGACTGGCGAGTCGCGCGCGCGAGGTCCACGACGTAGCCGAGCACGTCGTCGGTGACCTCGACGCGACCCGCGGCCAGCTGGGCCGCGCGGATCTCGTCTGCGGTGACGACGGCCTCGATGCCGGTCAGCTCACGCGGCGAGAACCCCTCGGCGTGCCGGCGGAGCACGGACACCTCGGCATCGCGCTCCGGCATCCCCACGACGAGCTTCATCAGGAAGCGGTCGAGCTGCGCCTCCGGCAGCGAGTACGTGCCCTCATGCTCGATGGGGTTCTGGGTCGCAGCGACCAGGAACGGATCGGGGAGGGCCCGGCTGACGCCGTCCGCCGAGACCTGGCGCTCTTCCATGGCCTCCAGCAGTGCCGCCTGCGTCTTCGGCGGGGTGCGGTTGATCTCATCCGCGAGCAGGATGTGCGTGAACACCGGACCTGCGCGGAAGTCGAACTCGCCGGTCCTGGCGTCGTACACGAGGGAGCCGGTGACGTCGCCCGGCATCAGGTCGGGTGTGAACTGCACGCGCTTCGTGTCGAGTCCGAGCGCGCGTGCGAAGGAGCGCACGACGAGGGTCTTGGCGACGCCCGGAACGCCCTCCAGCAGCACGTGCCCTCGCGCGAGCAGCGACACCAGCAGTCCGGTGACGGTGCCTGCCTGGCCGACGACTGCCTTGTCGACCTCGGTGCGCACTCGGTGCATCGCCTGCCGCAGCGCGGCGTCGTCGGCGGGGGTGTTCTCAGCGGTCACGTGGTGCCCTCGGCTTCCGTCTGGGGTGGTGGAGTGTCGGTCGGATGCGGATCATGCGGTGCCCCCTGCGCGCGGCCGGCCGTCGTCGACGGCACGTTCGAGCTCGCTGAGGCGCCGTGCCAGTTCGATCAGGCTCGGGTCGTCGTGCGGAAGCGGGCCGGCGAGCAGCGACTGCAGGGTGCCGCGGGGGACGCGGAGGCGGTCGGCTGCTGCGTCGGCGACCTCGTCGGCGGTCGCGTGCACGGCCAGTCCGAGCGCTCTGGCAAGCCGACGCTGCGCGCCGTCACGCAGGGCCCGTGCAGCATGTGCCGAGTCCCCTGCCTTCGCCGTCAGGCGCGCGCGTCCGTGCATCGTCTCGGATGCACGGACGGTGACCGGCAGGGTCTCGGCGACCAGCGGGCCGAACCGTTGTCCTCGCCAGATCGCGGCGGCGACGCCTGACAGCAGGAGCAGCAGGATCACCGGCGTGAGCCAGGGGGGAGTGAGCGACCCGAGGGTGTCCACGGATTCGCCCTCGATGTCTGAGTCGGCGAAGCTCGGCACGTACCAGACCACCCGGTCGTTCTGACCGAGCAGTGCGAGTGCGAGTGCCGCATTGCCGTTCTCGGCGAGGGAGGCGTTCGAGAACAGCTTGGAGCCCTCGACGACGACACGGCGTCCGTCCTCGCGCTCGTCCACCAGCACGGCCGCACCGTCGGCGTCGCCGAAGCAGGCGGTGACCCCGGCTGCGGGGGAGAAGAGCCGGTCCGGTCGGATCGTCCCGACCTTCGCGAACTCCGGGACGTCGCACTCGGCAGTCGCGGAATCCAAGCTGCCGGGTGCATCGTCGCCGATGTCGAGGAGATCGAGGAGCCTGCTGCTCGACGACAGGAAGACGAGGTCCTCTGCCGGCTCGATCAGCTCTCGGAGCGCCTCATCGGAGAGGGAGAACGGGTTTGCCATCACGAGCGTCGAGTCGGCGTCGATCGCGGCGCGCGCGTCCGCACGAGACCGGAACACCTCGACATCGACGCCCTGATCCCGCAGGATCTCGGCCAGCGCGAGCGACCCTGAATCGTTCCGGCCCTCTGGATCGAGGCCTCCGCGCCCGCCGGGCGCTGCCGCGCTCACTCGCATCGCGATGAATGCCACGCCCACGACGAGCGCTGCCACGATGAGCCAGCCGATCAGGGTGCGGAGGCGCCGAGGTCGCCGCTCGGCGGTCGACGGCGGGGTTCCTGCGTCGAGGAGGCTCATGCGAGTGCCACCTCGGGGCGACGTGCTCGCAGCCGATCATCGGTGGCGGCGATCTCGCGATAGGTCTGCTCGGTCGCCGGATGCTGGAGGTAGCGGACATCGTCGAATGCGGTCGCTGCGCTCCGCATCGCCGCCGCCTCGTCGTCGAACACTCCGGCAGCCTCACGGGCGATGGACTGCGCGGTGGCTCCTGGGGCCGGATCGATGAGGTCTCGCTCGAGCAGACTCCGGGCGACCGCACGGAAGCGCAGGATCGTCGCTGCGTCCCAGTCGCCGTCGCGCGCGCTCCGTTCCGCATCCGAGCGCAGCTGCGCCGCGGTGCGGTCGTCGCTGGCCCCGAGGAGGTCACCGCCGCGACGGCGGACGGCGCTGGCACCGCGCGGTCGACCCCAGATGATCAGTGCGGCGATCAGGGCCGCGACGATGATGATGCTCACGATGATCAGCGCCGACGGGCCGACGTTCGCGCCGTTCTCAGACGTGAACAGGTCGCCGAGGAAACGGCCGATGTCGCGAGCGACCATGTCGAACCAGGTCGGCTTCGCATCAGCGTAGCGAGGGTTCGACAGCTCTTCCTCCGCCCAGCGCCGAGCCTCGTCCCCATCGGGGACGTCGAGATCGTCGAGCCATCGGATCATGCAGAGCCATCACCGTTCGATGCGCCCGGCGCCGTCCAACCATCGGATCCCGGGGGTGCCCACGGGCTGTCGGTGGGCGCCGCGGGCTGCGCCGACGGTGCGGTCGGCGGGACGACAGCGCTCGGGGCAGGCGGGGGAGCCGGGGCGAAGGCGGGCTGCTGCGGGGCGTACGGCTGCTGCGGGGCGGCGGCATACGGCGGTGTGCCCTGGTACGGCGGCTGTCCCTGGTACGGCTGCCCCTGGTAGGGCTGCGCAGGAGCGGGCTGGCCGGGATACTGCTGGGGGGAGCCGTAGCCGGCCGTCATCATCACGTGCTCCGGCACCTGCTTGGGCGGCGGGGCACTCGTGACGGCGCGGGTCGGGTCCACCGCGTAGGGGTCGCCGAGCTGCTCCTCCGGCGCTCCGAGATCGCGTCGCTCGACGTAGGAGATGAGCGACTGGTCCAGACCCTCGTACCGCATGCGGCAGTCGAGGTAGACGAGCGCGGATCCGGTGCTCTGCACCACGAGGGTGATGGCCTGCAGCACCAGGAGCAGGATCTGCGGCGCGACGAGGGTGAACACGTAGGTGATGATCGCCGTCGGCTCCGGCGAACCGGTCGGGGCGACGACCGAGCCCACCAGCGTGCTGAGCAGCGAGACCGGGATGGACACGACGTTCATCGCGAGGCCCATGATCGCGCTGATCAGGAAGGTCACGCCCCACGCGACCCAGAAGCGGCCGCGGGTGAGCCGCCAGGATCGGACGAATGCCTCGCGGAAGCGCGCGCGCTCGAGCACGAGGATCGACGGCACCAGCAGGAGCTTGGTCGACAGCCAGACGACGAGCGGGATGCTCGCGAGTGCGATCAGGATCACGATGAGCACCAGGAGCCCGATGAGCTCGGGGGTGCCGCCGAGGCCGCCGGCGACGAAGGCGCCGATGATGAGCGCGACGATCACCAGGAAGCCGAAGATCGCGATGACGGAGAGCGATGCGAACGCCGCCAGCCGCCAGAAGGCGGGTGCCATCCGTCGCCACAGCATCCGGAGCGTGGCCTTCACGCCGATCGCCGCGTAGCCGATCTCGGCCGCGACCACGCCCTGCATCATCGCTGTGAAGGCGATCGAGGCGATGCCGACGACGAGCCCGGCCACGATGTTGATCCCGATCGTGCCCGCGAGCACGGCTTCGAAGTCGGGGGAGCTCGGTGGGACCGTCTCCAGTCGTGAGATCGTCGTGAACAGCACGACGCCCATCACGCCCGCGGTGGCGAGCACGACCACGAGCTGGATCACGACGGCGAAGCCGAACAGCACTTTGGGATTGTGGCGGAGCGCGGCGAAGGCCTTGCCCAGCAGCATCCCGAATGTCATCGGATGAAGGGGGGTGACGCCCTTCTTCGGGGCAGGGGTCCACGTCTGGCCACTCACAGGCATTCCCTCCGTCGCGCGCTCCCATCGTGTCATATCCGCACCGCTGGTGCGCAGACCTGCGGATGCCGGGACTGAGTGCCATAAGGTAACAGGTATGACCTCACGCATTCTTGTGGTCGACGACGACACGGCGCTCGCCGAAATGATCGGCATCGTGCTGCGCACCGAAGGCTTCGAGCCGGTGTTCTGCGCCGATGGCGCGCGAGCAGTCGATGAATGGCGCGCAACGCGACCGGACCTCGTCCTGCTCGACCTCATGCTCCCGGGGATGGACGGAATCGAGATCTGCACGCGCATCCGTGCCGAGTCCGGTGTTCCGATCCTCATGCTCACCGCGCGCAGCGACACGGCGGACGTCGTCCGTGGCCTCGAAGTCGGTGCAGACGACTACATGATCAAGCCCTTCAATCCGAAGGAGCTCGTCGCGCGCATCCGCACCCGGCTGCGGCCGGCACCGCAGGCGACGAGCGAGCAGCTCCGTGTCGGCGATCTCACCGTCGACGTCGACGCGCACGAGGTGCGCCGCGGAGCGACCCCGATCGCGCTGACGCCACTGGAGTTCCAGCTGCTCGTCGCGCTGGCCTCGAAGCCGCAGCAGGTGTTCTCGCGCGAGATGCTGCTCGAGCAGGTCTGGGGCTATCACTACAAGGCCGACACCAGGCTGGTGAACGTGCACGTCCAGCGACTGCGCGCCAAGGTCGAGCTCGACCCCGACAACCCGAAGATCGTGATGACGGTGCGGGGCGTCGGCTATCGCGCCGGGAGCGTCGGCTAGGCCAGCCATGACCGTGACCGGCACCACCACCACGGCGGTCGCGGTCCTGCGCGACTGGCGCGGGTGGCCGACCGTGTTGGCCGCGCTCTGGCGGCGGTCCCTCCGCTTCCGTACGCTCAGCATCACGCTCGCCGCGACCTCGCTCGCGATCTTCGTGACCTGCGTGACGATGGCGCTGGTGATCCAGAACGATCTGTTCGTGTCGCAGAAGAACATCGCGCTCGAAGACGCGAGGCGAGCGATCGATCAGGCGCAGAACGCGCTCGACGTCGCCGAGCTCGGCGATGACCCCGCGGCGCTGCAGGATCTGTGGACGAGCATCCAGGGCCAGCTCGCGCGCAACTCGAGCGCGGATCAGCTCGCCGGCTTCCGCCTCTCGAGCACGGTCGCGCTGAACGGATTCACCAACGGTCTGAGCCGGAATCAGCTCAGCACAGGCCTCGAGAACAGGGTGGCGGAGTTCGACGACCGACAGGCGTGGCAATCCGTCGCTCTGCAGGTCGAGGATGGGCGAGAGGTCCCGGGCATCGTCGTCGGCCAGCAGCTGCAGGTGCCGCAGGCTGGGTCGTTCGCGATCTATCTGGCCTACGACCTCGGCGACGCCGACCAGACGCTCGTGTTCGTGCAGCGCACCTTGTGGATCGCCGGCATCGCGCTGGTCGCGATCGTGGCCGGTATCTCGTGGATCGTGCTGCGAGCCGTCGCGACGCCGATCGTGCAGGCCGCTGAGACCAGTGCGCGGCTGGCGGCGGGCGATCTCGCCGTCCGGCTCGAGGTGCGTGGCGAGGATGAGCTGGCGACGCTCGGGAGGTCGTTCAACGCGATGGCCGACAGCATCGAGGGGCAGATCAAGGAACTCGGCGAGCTTTCGATGGTGCAGCAGCGCTTCGTGTCGGACGTCTCGCACGAGCTGCGGACACCCTTGACGACGATCCGGCTCGCGGCGGACATGCTCAACGACCAGCGGGCGGACTTCGAGCCGACGACGGCCCGCACTGCCGAACTCCTCTACGCACAGGTGCAGCGCTTCGACGTGCTGCTGTCGGATCTGCTCGAGATCAGTCGATACGATGCCGGTTCCGTCCAGCTGGAGCTGGAGGAGACCAGCCTCGCGCACGTCGCCGAGGATGTCATCGAACAGATGCGTCCCCTGGCGCTGAGCCACGGCACCGAGCTGCGACTCGTGGCGCCCGGCGGATATTCGCCGGTCGAGATGGACCCACGGCGAGTGCGCCGCGTGCTTCGCAACCTGATCGGGAACGCGATCGAACATGGCGAGGGTCGTCCGATCGTCGTGACCGTCGACAGCAATCCGCATGCTGTTGCCGCGGGCGTCCGCGATTTCGGTCTCGGGATGAGTCCGGCTGACGCCGAGCGGGTGTTCGACCGCTTCTGGCGTGCAGACCCCTCACGGCAGCGGACGATCGGCGGCACAGGTCTCGGCCTGTCGATCGCGCTGGGCGACGCCACCATCCACGGCGGCACGCTGGCGGTGTGGTCCGCGCTGGGCGAGGGCACGAACTTCGTGCTCACCCTGCCTCGCCATGGTGTGGTCGCGGACGGAGCGAGCCCGATCCCGCTCGAGCCGGAGGAGCCGCTCGCCGAGCTCGGCGATGCCACCCAGCCGATCTCGCTCGTCGACCTGCCACCCGAACTCCGCGAGGAATGGGGATTGTGATGAGGACTCGGTCCGTGACCCGGATGCTGCGCGGCATCGCCGTCGTCGCGGCGGCGCTCGCGCTCTCCGCGTGCACAGGTCTGCCGATGAGCGGCGACGTGAACGTCGGCCTCGACCTGGGGGAGGTGCCCGACGACAGCGACTTCCTCTTCATCGCGTCCGGTCCGGCGCCGGGCTCCGGTCCGCAGGAGATCGTCGAAGGGTTCCTGGAGGCCGCGATCTCACCGGCCGACAACTGGAACACGGCCCGCAGCTTCCTCACCCCGAAGCTGCAGACGACCTGGCAGCCGGGCGCGGGTGTCTCGATCGACGACTCCGTGGCGTCGCGGACCGTCAGCTCGTCGATCCCCGAGGACAAGGTCGAGTCGGCGGAGACCGGGATCGTGCAGGTGCAGATCGATCTGGTCGCGAGCGTCGACGGCGATGGGCTCTACTCCGAGTCTCGCGGTCCCTCCACGAGACCGTTCACGCTGTCGCGGACGGACGACGGGGAGTGGCGCATCTCCCAGGCACCGGACGGAATCGTCATCGACGAGGCCAGGTTCCCCCGGGTCTTCGACAGCTACGCGCTGCAGTACTTCGATCAGAGCTGGACCCACCTGGTGCCGGACACCAGGTGGTTCCCCCGACGGACGAGCATCGCCACGACCGTCACTCGGGCGCTCGTGGGCGGCTCGCCCAGCCCCTGGTTGGAGGATGCGGTGCGCACCGCGTTCCCGGCAGATGTGCAGCTCGCGCAGGACGCGGTGCTGATCGACCGGCAGCAGGTCGCCGATGTCGCGCTGACGCCTGCCGCATCTCGCCTTGACCCGACCACGCTCGCGAGGATGCGCACGCAGCTGCAGCAGACCTTGGATCTCGCCGATGTCCGAGTCTCCCAGGTGCGCTTCACGGTCGATGGTCGCACGCTGGATGCCGGCGTCGTGAATCTGCCGGTGGATGCCGCCGACCAGGGCCCCGTCGTCCTCACCGAGGATGCCTTCGGAGTGATCGTGGGCGATGAGGTCTCACCGATCGAGGGGATCAGCGACGAGATCCTGGCGCTTCCTCAGAGCGTGCGCGCGGTGGATCTCGCTCGGGACGCCCTGCACGCGGCCGTCCAGCTCGCCGACGGCGGCGTCTACGTGGTCGGTGACGGTCGGTTGGACCGGCTCGACCCGCGCCCTGGGCTGATCGAGCCGTCGCTCGATCCCTACGGCTACACCTGGACGGTGCCGACCGATGCGCCGGCGGCGCTCGTCGCGTCGGGGAACGACGCGACGCCGCATCAGGTCGCGGAGGCCTGGCCGACCGCATCCGCCATCTCGGCACTCCGGGTGTCCGTGGACGGCGCGAGGGTCGCCGCCGTGATCACCCTCGGTGGCCAGCGCTGGGTGGTCGTGGCGGCCGTCGTGCGCGATGAGGCGGGTGTTCCGGTGCAGCTCGGAGAGGTGAAGCAGCTCACGCTGCTGGACGGGGACGCTCGAGAGCTGGTGTGGCTCGGGGCGGAACGCCTCGGCGTGCTCGTCGATGCGCCGACTCCGGTCCTGCTCGCTCAGCTCGTCGGCGGGCCCGGCGTCACGGAGGTGCCACCGACGGAGACGGTCTCGCTCGCTGGTGCCCGCACCGAATCCGGTATTCGCGCGCTGGATGCGACAGGGACGCTGTATGCGCACGCAGGTTCCGCCTGGCGCGAGGTGGCCACCGGAGTGCAGGTGCTCGCGACCCGCTCGGGGGAGTGATCGAGCACCCGTCCTGCACGACCGGCGCCGATTCGCGACCTCGGCAGCGATGCGACGATGGCCACCGTCGATCCTCGTGCCGGGAACGAGGATGGTCGGATGACATGGGCGCGGCGTTCGCACGACCTCCTCACCGAGCTCGGCGGTTTCCTCCTCGGGGCGAGCTGCGCGGGATGCGATCTCCCTGGAGCCCTCCTCTGTGCCGCATGCCGTTCGTCCCTCGTGCCGCTGCCCGTCGACGTGACGACGCCGAGCAGCCTGGTCGTGCGTGCGGCACTGTCGTTCGACGGTGTCGCCGCTCGCTGCATCCGGCGCCTCAAGGGCGAGGGAGAGACGCTGCTGGCGCGTCCCCTGGGCGAAGCGCTCGCCGCGGTGCTCTCGGCGGCGATCGACGCTGCAGGCGGATCCGGCGGTGTCCTCGTCGTCCCGGTTCCGACGACCCGCGCTGCATTCCGCAGACGCGGCTATCGTGTGCCCGACCTGCTGATCCGCCGTGCAGGCGCCAGGGAGACGCGGTTGCTGCGCATCACCCGGAGCCGGGCGGATCAGCGCGGACTCGGCATCGCGGAGCGTGCGCAGAACGTGCACGGCGCGATGCGCGCCCGCCGCGCAGGATCGGGTGAGCGCGTCGTGCTGGTCGACGACGTCGTCACCACCGGCGCGACCTTCGACGAAGCGATGCGGGCGCTCACGGCGGCCGGCTACGAGGTGATCTCGGCCGTCGCGCTGGCCGCCACGCCGTCTCGCCGCGGACTCACCGGACACTCATCGTCGACTCATCGGCGACACGGAGGAAATGACCCGTGACTTCCATCGGCATGCGGACTACGGTTGGGGACCACAAGGCGACCACGGTCCGCCCTTGGCCGGGAGGACCGGGACAAGGAGGCAGCAATGGAAACAAGCATCGTTGGCGTCGGAGTGGGTATCACCGATCGCTTCCGCACCGTTGTCGAGGAGAAGATCGCCCGAGTACAGACGTTTGCCGCGAAGGCGCAACGTCTGGACGTGAAGGTCACGCATCGCGCATACCGGAACGGTCATGTGCCGGATGAGACCGTCGAACTCACGTTGGTGAGCAAGGGTCCGGTGGTGCGAGCGGAAGCCACGGACGGCGACAAGTTCGTCGCGCTCGACCTCGCAGTCGACAAGATGGCGGAGCAGCTGCGCCGAGCGAAGGAGAAGCGGGTCGACGGGCGGCAGCACCCCCGCGGCGCGCATTTCGAGAAGGGCAGCGGCGCCCTCGAGGGGATCGACGTGCAGCCGGCATCCGCCGACATCCTGCACGCCGTCGCGACCGGAGCCGTTCCGGTCCAGAACGACGAGGAAGAGGTCTACTCGCCCGTCGTCATCCGAACCAAGAGCTTCGATCCGGAGTGGATGACCGTCGAGGAGGCCGTCGACCGCATGGAGCTCGTCGGACACGACTTCTTCCTGTTCGTCGACGCGAGCACGGACCACCCGAGCGTCGTGTACCGCCGCAAGGGCTGGGACTACGGCGTGATCGCGCTCAGCACGCAGGCACCGCCCGACCAGGCGCTCGCTTCGTAGCAGTCAGACAGAACGGCCCGCTCCTGAGGGAGCGGGCCGTTCCGCGTGTCCGCCGACCCGAGCGAGCGGGCGGGTGACGCTCAGTCGAAGATGCCGTCCAGGAGGCTGCCGATCACGAGGCCGCCGAGGAGACCGGAGGCGATGTCGCTGCCGCCGCCACGGCGTCCGCCGCCACCCCAGCCGCCGCCTCCGCCCCAGCCGTCGTCCTGCGGCGGGCGCGAGGAGTCGATGTCGCGCTGCGCGAGCTGCAGGGCCTCCGAGGCGAGGTGCGCGACGCGGCGTGCCGCGACGAGCGCGGCCTCCCGCGTCTCCTCGGCCGGGAGCATCTCGTTGAGATCGATGCGCAGTCGCTCCGCTTCGGCCAGGCGCGTGCGAGCATCTGCGCCGATCCATCCGCGATGCCCGGCGATCAGGCCGCGGGCGACGCCGAGCTGACGGTCGGCGTCGTCGATCGAGTGCTGCACCTGCGCCACCGAGGGGAGGGGGTTCTCGATGCGGTGCCTCGCCGTCGCGATCGCATCATCGAGCGCACCGTTCGCCTCCCGCAGTCGGGAGAGCTCGGCGAACGGGTCGTTCGGGGTGCCGGCGGGTGTCAGCGAGCTGAGGGCTGCCTGCAGTTCGGCTTCTGCCGCGGTGACGGCGGGGACACGCGGAGCGGTGCGCGCGGCGATCAGATCGCCTCGGGAGTCGGCGACGACCTCGGCCAGCGTCGACTCGGCACGCAGCGCCTCGATCTCGAAGTCCTCGACCGCGTCGAGCAGGGCTCCCGCGCGTCGGGTCGCCTCCGTCGCAGTCTCGAGCGCGACGTTCGCCTCTTCGTTCTGCTTCGAGGCACGGCGACGCTCGGAGACCGAAGCACCGTGCGCGGCGAACGCGATGAGCTGCTCGGCCTCAGAGGCGCTGGCGGTGATCTGCGCCATCGCGGAGTCGGCGTAGCGGCTGGAGAGCCGCTCGATCGCGGCCTTGGTCTGCGGGATCCGATCGCTCAGCGCCTGGGTCTCGGCTCGCACCTGCGCGATGACCTCGGGGGCCCTGCGGACCTTGGCGATCGATGCGGCGAGCACGTCGGTCTTCTCATCGAGCAGATCCTGGGCCCAGTCGCACAGCTGGATGATGCGCGCGTTGCGGGTGCGCAGCTCCTCAGGGGTGTCCGGGATCTCATCATGGTTGAGCTGGTGCATCTGGAAGGCCTCGCGCAGATGCGTCCGCACAGCGGCGAGTGCCTTGCGCAGGTCCCCGGTGAGCGATTCCCCGAGCTCCGCCTCGGCGAACGAGAGTTCGTCCGAGGTGGTGCGGATGCGCTCATCGGCCGCGACCAGTGCCTGTTCCGCGCGTCGCGCGAGGTCGGCGTCCTGTGCGGCGAGTGCTTCCTGATCGCGTTTGCGCTTACCCCAGAAACCTGCCATGTGCTGATCCTACTTTCCGCAGGTGTTGGGTTGGCTGCGCATCCGCTCCAGGCGAACGCCGTGCGCCGGGTTCGCGTTCACGCCGCTGCATCCTTCGCCGGGCGGCCTCGCTTCGGACGCTCGGTCGTGAGCTCGAGCGCCAGTGCGTGGCGAGGATGAGCCGCGAGGCGCCGTTCGACATGATCGAGCCAGCGTTCCTCGGCCTCGGCGGCGAAGCGCATCGAGTCGACGATCAGCGACCAGGCGAGGGCTTCCGGTGCATCGTGGTCGGCGCCGGCGAAGGTCGCCTCCCGGAGTGCCGCGCTCCGATGCGCCGAGATGGCGCGCTGCGTTCCGATGACCTCGGCGACGTCGACGCCGGGAAGCGTGGCTGCGACGGCGATCTTGACGGCGAGCTCGTCCCTGGTGGCGACGCTCCGGACGACGGGGGAGGAGAGCCAGTCCGCGACCTCGGCGGACCCGGCGGCGGTGATGTGCCAGTACACGTGCCCGTGTTCGTCGGCGCCGCCCCTGGCCACCAGCCCGTCACGCTCGAGTCGTTCGAGGGTGTTGTAGATCTGCCCCACGTTGAGGGGCCAGGTCGAGCCGGTGCGGCGATCGAACTCGTGCCGCAGCTGATAGCCGTAGCACGGCCCCTGATCGAGGATCGCGAGCAGGCTCTGGCGCACCGACATCTGGACTCCGTTCGTGCAGGGGAAAGCGAGACCGAGTATATGGATACCCGGCAACATCGCTGCGCATCCGGTGTCATGCGAGTGTCGCGGCGCGAATCGCTGAGAGTGCTCGCAGGCGACGTGCAGGTCACAGGCCGGTAACATGACAAAGTATGCCTGGCGAACGCCGCACCGGCGCAGGCTCTTGATCCACCAACAGGGAGATGACATCCGTGGCCAATCCTCTTGAGAAGCTGCTGCGCGCTGGAGAAGGACGGGTCATCCGTCGTCTGAACCAGGTGGTCAAGGCAGTTGGGCTGCTGGAGGACGACATCTCCAAGCTCACCGACGAGGAGCTCCGCAACGAGACGACCGAGCTCCGCGCGCGATTCGAGAAGGGCGAGACCCTCGATCAGCTGATGCCGGAGGCGTTCGCCGCCGTCCGCGAGGCTGCCAAGCGCACGCTCGGCATGCGCGCCTACGACGTGCAGATCATGGGCGGCGCCGCCCTGCATCTCGGGAACATCGCCGAGATGAAGACCGGTGAGGGGAAGACGCTCGTGGCGACCTTCCCCGCGTACCTGAACGCGATCGCGGGCAAGGGCGTGCACATCATCACGGTCAACGACTTCCTCGCGAGCTACCAGGCCGAGCTGATGGGCCGCGTGTTCCGCGCGCTGGGAATGACCACCGGCATCATCGTGTCCGGTCAGACCCCGGCCGTCCGCCGCGAGCAGTACGCCTCGGACATCACCTACGGCACGAACAACGAGTTCGGCTTCGACTACCTCCGCGACAACATGGCGTGGCGCAAGGAGGATCTCGTCCAGCGCGAGCACTTCTTCGCGATCGTCGACGAGGTCGACTCGATCCTCATCGACGAGGCCCGCACCCCGCTGATCATCTCCGGCCCTTCCTCCGGCGAGGCGAACCGCTGGTTCGCCGAGTTCGCCAAGATCGCGCGCACGCTCGAAGTCGGCGAGGACTACGAGGTCGACGAGAAGAAGCGCACGGTCGGCGTGCTCGAGCCCGGCATCGAGAAGGTCGAGGACTACCTCGGCATCGAGAACCTGTACGAGTCAGCGAACACGCCGCTCATCTCGTTCCTGAACAACTCGATCAAGGCGCTGGCGCTGTTCAAGAAGGACACCGACTACGTCGTGATGAACGACGAGGTGATGATCGTCGACGAGCACACCGGCCGCATCCTGGTCGGGCGACGGTACAACGAGGGCATCCACCAGGCCATCGAGGCGAAGGAGGGCGTGCCGGTCAAGGCCGAGAACCAGACGCTCGCCACCGTCACGCTGCAGAACTACTTCCGCCTCTACGACAAGCTCGCCGGCATGACCGGTACTGCCGAGACCGAGGCGGCGGAGTTCATGTCGACGTACAAGCTCGGCGTCATCCCGATCCCGACGAACCGCCCGATGGTCCGCAAGGACCAGTCGGACCTCGTCTACAAGAACGAGACCGCGAAGTTCGCACAGGTCGTCGAGGACATCGCCGAGCGTCACGCCGCAGGACAGCCGGTGCTGGTGGGAACCGTCAGCGTCGAGAAGAGCGAGTACCTCTCCCGCCTTCTTGCGAAGAAGGGCGTCAAGCACGAGGTCCTCAACGCCAAGAACCACGCACGTGAGGCGGAGATCGTCGCACGCGCCGGTCGCCTGGGAGCCGTCACCGTCGCCACGAACATGGCCGGTCGAGGCACCGACATCATGCTCGGCGGCAACGCCGAGTTCCTCGCGGTGCAGGAGCTCAAGGGCAAGGGGCTCGACCCCGTCGAGACGCCCGAGGAGTACGAGGTCGCCTGGGACGAGACCTACGAGTCGATGAAGGGCGTCGTCAGCGAGGAGGCCGAGAAGGTCATCGAGGCCGGCGGTCTCTACGTGCTCGGCACCGAGCGCCACGAATCGCGACGCATCGACAACCAGCTCCGCGGACGTTCCGGCCGTCAGGGCGACCCCGGCGAGAGCCGGTTCTACCTGAGCCTCACGGACGACCTGATGCGACTGTTCCAGTCGGGTGCGGCCGAAGCGATCCTGGCCCGCACGAACTTCCCCGACGACGTGCCGATCGAGTCCGGCCTGGTGTCGCGTGCGATCCGCAGCGCGCAGTCGCAGGTCGAGTCGCGCAACGCCGAGATGCGCAAGAACGTCCTGAAGTACGACGATGTGCTGAACCGCCAGCGCGAGGCGATCTACGCCGACCGTCGCCACATCCTGCAGGGCGACGACATCGCCGGGCGGGTGCAGCACTTCATCGAGGACGCGATCACCGGTGTCGTGAACGACCACACCGGCGAAGGACACAACGAGAGCTGGGACTTCGACGCGCTGTGGACCGAGCTGAAGACGCTCTACCCGGTGAGCGTGACGATCGACGAGGTCGTCGCAGAGGCCGGTGGACGCAAGGGCGGGATCACGGCTGACGGCCTGACCCGCGAGCTGCTGTCGGATGCCACGATCGCGTACGAGAAGCGTGAGGAGACGCTCGGCGAGGCGGCGACCCGCGAGCTCGAGCGCCGCGTCGTGCTGCAGGTGCTCGACCGTCGCTGGCGCGACCACCTCTACGAGATGGACTACCTCAAAGACGGCATCGGCCTGCGCGCCATGGCGCAGCGCGACCCGCTGATCGAGTACCAGCGCGAGGGCTACGCGATGTTCCAGTCGATGATGGGCCAGATCAAGGAGGAGTCGGTCGGGTACCTCTACAACCTCGAGGTCGAGGTGCGTCGTGCCGAGGACTCCGAGGTCACCGAGGTCGAGGCGAAGGGCCTTGCCGAGGGCGGCACCGATCAGCGACTCGAGTACTCCGCAGCCAACGACGCAGGCGAGGTCGAGGTGCGAAACGATCGCGGTCAGGTGCAGCAGGCGGCGACGGAACGCGTGCGCAAGGCAGCCGCGGCCGCGGCCGCGACGCCCGCGCCCGCCGAGGAGCAGGAGGCTCCTCGCGGAGCCTTCGGTCAGCGCACCGAGGCCACGCCGCCGCCCGCCGGCAACCGCGAGCAGCGTCGAGCGCAGGGCAAGAAGAAGAAGTAGCCACGCGTCGATCGACCGTGACCGACGAGAGGGCCAGTCCTGGTGGATTGGCCCTCTCGTCGTCCCTGTAGGCTTGATCGATGACACCATCGCGCCACTTCGACCAGTCGTCGAAGCTCAAGAACGTCCTGTACGAGATCCGCGGAAACGCGCTCGTCGAGGCGGCGCGGCTCGAGGCGGAGGGTCACAAGATCCTCAAGCTCAACACCGGGAATCCGGCCATCTTCGGGTTCGACGCCCCGCACCAGATCGTGCACGACATGCTCGCGGCGCTGCCGAACGCGCACGGCTACAGCGACAGCAAGGGCATCATCTCGGCGCGGCGTGCGGTGGTCAGCCGCTACGAGGAGATCGAGGACTTCCCTCGCTTCGGTCCTGACGACGTCTATCTCGGCAACGGGGTCTCCGAACTCATCACGATGACGATGCAGGCGCTACTCGACGAGGGCGACGAGGTGCTCATCCCTGCGCCCGACTATCCGCTCTGGACAGCCATGACGAGCCTGGCCGGTGGCACGCCGGTGCACTACCTCTGCGACGAGGAGCAGGACTGGCAGCCCGATCTCGAGGACATCCGGTCGAAGATCACACCGCGCACCAAGGCGCTCGTGATCATCAACCCGAACAACCCCACCGGCGTCGTGTACTCGCGGGAGATCCTCGAGGGCATGGTCCAGATCGCGCGCGAGCACGAGCTGCTCCTGCTCTCCGACGAGATCTACGACCGCATCCTGTTCGACGACGTAGTGCACATCCCGACCGCGACCCTTGCTCCGGACCTGCTCTGCCTCACCTTCAACGGGTTGTCCAAGACGTACCGCGTCGCCGGCTACCGGTCTGGGTGGCTCGTGATCACCGGCCCGCAGGCGCACGCCAAGGGCTTCATCGAGGGCATCACGCTGCTCGCGTCGACGCGCCTGTGCCCCAACGTCCCATCGCAGCACGCGGTGCAGGCGGCGCTCTCGGGCGTCCAGTCCATCGATGCGCTGATCTCGCCGAGCGGTCGTCTGCACGAGCAGCGGGACGTCGCATGGGAGGGACTGCAGAGCATTCCGGGCGTCTCCTGCGTCAAGCCGCAGGGCGCGCTGTACGCATTCCCCAAGCTCGATCCGAACGTGCACGAGATCCGCGACGACGGCAAGCTCGTCTACGACCTGCTGGTCTCCGAGCACATCCTGCTCGTGCAGGGGACCGGGTTCAACTGGCCGACGCCCGATCACCTGCGTCTCGTGACGCTGCCCGAGACCCGAGTGCTGAGCGAAGCAGTCGAACGCCTCGGGAACTTCCTCGCGAGCTACCGGCAGTAGCCACCGGCATCGTCGGAGCGATGACGGCGGCGAGTGCGCGGATCCCGGCGACGAAGGGCGAGCGCGGTGTGAGATCGGCCATCGCTCGAGCGTGCAGCAGAGCCGCATCCGCCGCGCGCTGATCGAACGGCAGGAACGTCACGTCCGTGATTCCGGCGAACCGCTCGAGCGTCCGTCTGACCTGTCCTCGCGCATCGATTCCGAGCGGTCCTGAGCGCACGCGGTTGATCACCACGGTGATGGGCGTCGGTGCCGTGAGGCGACGGAGTTCCGCATGGTCGCGGAGGAATCGGCTGATGCCGACCGGGTCGGCCGATGCGACGGCGACGATCGCATCAGCGGCTCGGAGCGTCGAGGTGGTGGCGGCGTGCCGCCGCGGGCCGGCGAGGTCGTAGGTCGCCTCATCATCGGCGTCGAACGACGCTGCGACATCGACGATCGTCTCCTCGCCCCAGTCGCGGCACGCATGCAGCGCAGTGCTGAGCCGCCCGGCGGAGAGCTCGGGCCATCTGCTCGGTCGGTTGATGCCGGGGAAGACATCGATCTCACCGCCGCTCGTCTCGAAGACCGTCGCGAGCCTGGTGAGCTCCTGGCCGTCGAGCCCGCCGAGTTCGCCGCGGCGACAGGCTGCCGCGATCCCCGGTGCGTCATCACTGAGCCCGAGGAGCAGCGCGAGAGATGGGGCGACCGTATCCGCGTCGACCAGTGCCGCGCGGCGCCCACGCCGGGCGAACTCGGCGGCGAGCTGGATCGCGATCGTGGATCGTCCTGGCGCTCCATGAGGCCCCCAGACCGCGATCAGTCGACGCGTCGGCGGTGCGTCCCTCGCGACCGGCGGCGCTCCGGGCGGGGCGGCGGCCAGCGCTGCGGCGACCTGCCATCCAGCAGCGTCGGCCGGGAGGACTCCGCTCAGGCCGAGCCGCCCGAGCGCACGGCTGTCGGCATCGCCCAGCATGATGATGCGCACCCCGGCTCGGTCGCAGGAAGAGACGACCTCGGATGTGAGGATCGAGCGATCCGAAGGCACGAGGATCAGCTCGGCCTCGGGAAGCAGATCCTGGAACGATCGTGTCCACGGATCGAGCGTCGCGATGACCGTGATGCCCTCGAGCTCCAGCTCTGCTGCGAGCTCGCTCGCCCGTGGTTCTCGGATCGCGACGATCACGGACGTCATGAGCCGGAGCCGATCGGGACCACGGACAGCGCGGAACCGCCCATCACCGCGGCGAGGACGTCTGCGACGTCGGCGCGGTCGATCACGAGCTCGACCGATGCGCCGGACTCTGCGAGCATCCCTTCTGGCTCGACCACGTCGCGCACGATCACGTCGGCGACCAGGATCCGCGGTGCGTCGTATGTTCGCCCGTCGTCGAGCGGCGGCGCGCTCCAGAGCTCGACCACGCTGCCCGTCTCCATGTCGTGCGGAATCGGTGTGCTGCTCTCCACCACGATGGTCGTGGAATGAGCGGTCGACGCTTCGGCCGTCGCGGATGCGGGCACCAGCTCCCCCTTCCGCAGCGTGCGCGATGCGATCTGTCCGGGTCTCAGCTCGTCGGGCGCGATGTATCGATCGGCGAGCACGCCGAGGCCGACCTCCGCGACGTGGAAGTCGCCTGCGGTCAGGGTCTCGCCCTGCGTGATGGTGCGGTTCGCCTGGAGGACCGGCGTGACATCATCGGCCGCTGATACCAGGAACCAGACGCCGGCGATCGACACCGCGACCAGCGCGATGCCGATGAAGAAGCGGGCATCACCGCGGAAGGCGCGGCGCTGACGGGAGAGGAAGCTCATGCCGGTATCGTCACAGACTCCCGGGCCGCAGCTCAGGAGTTATCCACAGGTGGCCTCGGGTACCGATCGCTGGCATATCGGTGCGGAACAATGGGCGCATGACAAAGTCATCCACCTCGCTCCGGCAGCATCTCGCGCCCGCCCAAGTGGCTGAGCTGCTGCAGCTCGGCGTGGATGAGGTCATCGGGCTCGTGCAGGACGGTCAGCTGCGGGGGGCACAGCTCGGCACTCCTGCGAGATGGCGCATCGAAGAGGCGAGCATCGAGGAGTACCTGGCCGAGCAGTCGGAGATCGCCAGGCGCATGGCGCTCTGGCGACAGTCCCAGACGGCGAGCTTCCCCGAGGTGTGGGGGACATCGACCGTTCAGGGTCGGTGATCTCCGGGTGTCCGCACCGCCGCAACGGCGGAGAACGGGATGAGCCGGAACCCTTGCACTGCGCCGGTCAGACGCGCGGTTCCGGCATCGTGCACGGCGAGATCGAGGTGATCCGCACCGGCTCGATCGATCGTGCCGTGCACGTCGTCGCCGATCAGCAGGCTGAGATGCACCGGCACCCGTCGCCGTGCGAGGTCGCGCAGGACGAAGCCGAACGTCATGCGCTCGCGCAGGGGGGTGTCGGATTCGGCGGCGGTCTCGAGGCTCGCGAGGATCGTGCCGTGATCTGCGCGGATGCCGCGAACGGCGTGCAACGGCACGATGCGCACCGAACGACCGTGGAGCACATCGTCGCCAGGGGCCGACTCCACTGCGATCCAGTCCGCTCCGAGCGTGCGGACCGTCACCGGGAGTCTGCGGTCGTTCGCCAACTCGATCGCGACTGACGCTCCCACCTCGCACATCAGCCGCAGCCGACTGCGCAGATCCAGGCGAGAGATGCGAAGCCGTTCGGATTCCGCGCTCAGCGCGGCTCGCTCGCTCTCCCATTCGGCGGCGAGCTGACCTTCGAGGTCCTCGAACAGGCGGTCCCAATGCACGGGACCGAGCGTAGGACAGCACCGGAGGGCATGTACGAGTTATCCACATTCCTTCGGCCGATCGCTCCGCGGCAGTTCCGGACGTGCTCCACTGTCACCCGGAATCCCCGACGGAGAGCACATCATGATCCTGCACGAGTACTTCGCACCGCAGCCGACCGCGACCGCGGCGCTCCCTGACCCCGCGCCGTTGCTGCGCGCGCTGACGCAGGGGGTGCTCGAGGCATTGGCCGGTGTCCGTGAGGTCGACCAACTGGCACGCTGGTTCAGCGAGGACGCGTACCGCACACTCGTGAGCCGGGCGAACCTGTCCGCACGGGCACGCAGTGCGAGAGGCGTCGCGCCGACGCGACCGACGTTCGCGATCCTGTCGATGAGAGTGACGGAGCCGGCCGACGGCATCATCGAGGCGGTCGTCGTGGTGGCGGGGCCAGGCCGGACCCGCGCCGTGGCGATCCGTCTGGAGGGTCTGGACCGACGCTGGCGCGCCACGTCCCTGGCGGTCCTCTGAGGGAACTCGGCCTAGGCTGGAGGGGTGTCAACCCTCAGTGATCTCGCCCAAGCCCAGGGACTCCTGACCGAGAGCGACGTCGAATGGCTTCATCGACTCGCCGGCGACGGACAGCTGCTCGCCGACCTCGCATCCGCGGACATCGTGGTGTGGATCCAGGCGGACGACAACTCCTTCATCGCGGTCGCGCACGCGCGCCCGAGCGGTGCGGCGACCCTGTTCTATCGCGACATCGTCGGCGAACGCGTGCGCCCGCAGTGGCGGACGCAGGTGCGGGCCGCGTTCGATACGGCCGAGATCATCGACTCCTCCTCGCCGGACTGGTTCGAGGAGACGCCGACCAGGGTGCGGGCTGTCCCCATCGTCATCGAGCGCCGCAAGGGTGCGACCGAGCCGCGTGTGATCGGCGTGGTCACCCGGCACACCAACCTCGGCGAGGCGCGGACCCCGTCCCGCCAGCAGATCACCTTCGATGAATGCGCGAACGACCTGTTCCGCATGATCGCGGACGGGAGCTTCCCCGATCTCGCCGCCCCCACGTCTCCCCGTCGAGGCGCTCCTCGTGCGTCGGACGGTCTCATCCGGATCGACGTCGACGGCATCACCACCTTCGCGAGCCCCAACGCGCTCTCGGCCTTCAATCGCATGGGCTTCGACGACGAGCTGGAGGGCGAGTCCCTCGCAGAGGTCACCACACGGTTGATCCCGCCGTCCAGGCAGGTCGACGAGTCGCTCCCGGTGGTCGTGACCGGTCGCGCCCCCTGGCGCACGGACGTCGAAGCCCGCGGCGTCACCGTCTCGCTGCGCGCCATCCCGCTGAAGGATCACGGCACCAGGATCGGTGCGATCGTGCTGTGCCGCGATGTCTCTGAGCTCCGTCATCAGGAGCAGGAGCTCATCACCAAGGACGCCACGATCCGTGAGATCCATCACCGCGTGAAGAACAACCTGCAGACCGTGGCATCGCTGCTGCGCATCCAGGCCAGGCGCACGCACTCCGACGAGGCGAGGGACGCGCTGACCCAGGCCATGCGACGCGTGGACTCGATCGCGGTCGTGCACGACACGCTCGCGCAGGGGCTCACGCAGAAGGTCGACTTCGACGAGGTCTTCCACCGCGTGCTGAAGCTCGTCGCCGAGGTCGCGGCGGCACCCAACACGCGCGCGCAGACGCGGTCGACCGGACGGTTCGGCGTGCTGCCGAGCGAGTACGCGACGCCGCTCGCGCTCGCCCTGACAGAGGTCGTGACGAACGCAGTCGAGCACGGCCTCGCAGGTCAGGAGGGGCTCATCACGATCGATGCTGCTCGCACCGAGGAGAACCTCAGGGTCACGGTGCACGACACCGGCAGCGGCTTGCCCGAAGGTCGCATCGGTCAGGGCCTCGGCACGCAGATCATCCGCACACTCATCCAGGGCGAGCTCGGCGGAAGCATCGAGTGGCACGGAAGCGAGGGCACAGGCACCGAGGTGGTCATCGACATCCCGCTGCGGTGGCTCAAGCCCTGAGGCGATCCGACCCGAGAAGCAGAAAAGACCCGACTGCCGTTCGGCAGGTCGGGTCTTTCTCGTCTTGGTCTCAGGACGCGCGGCGGGCGCGTGCTGCGCGGCGCTTCAGGGCGCGGCGCTCGTCTTCGGAGAGGCCGCCCCAGACGCCGGAGTCCTGGCTGGACTCGAGTGCGTACTGCAGGCAGATCTCGGTCACCGTGCAGGTGGCGCAGACAGTTTTCGCCTTCTCGATCTGATCGACAGCGGGTCCTGTGTTCCCGACGGGGAAGAACAGTTCGGGGTCGACAGTCAAGCAGGCGGCTTTGTCGCGCCAATCCATGGGGGCTCCTCAGTGTGGATTCTCAAGAACGATCGCGACGCGATGGCTCGATTCGGGTGACGGTTCGGGATCCGTTACCCTGTTCAAATGCGGACGGATGCCCGCGTTTTGTGATGCGGACAGATCGTCCGCCCCACGCCGCTGTGGGAGCACATGACGCTGTCTATTCTGTTACATGAAACCCACGAAATCAAGGGTTTTCGTCCTTCTCATTCGATTCTCAGGAGACTTCGTGCGTGCACCGCGACTCGCCCTGACGGCTTCGGCTGTTCTCGCTCTCGAGGGCATCGCGCTGGTCGTCTTCGCCGTCATCGAACTCGCCGGTCTCGGTGCCGGCGACGCCTCGTCGCTGCCGACCGCGATCGCGCTCGTCGTGCTCACCCTGATCGGCGCGGCCTGCCTGATCGCGTTCGCCTTCGGCGCCCGCGCCGGGCGCTCCTGGGCTCGTTCGGGTGGCGTGGTGTTCCAGGTGCTCGCCGTGGCGATCGCCCTGGCATCGCTCACGCTGCAGCCGGTGCCCTGGGCGTTCACGTTCGGTGTCGGCATCCCCGGAGTCATCTGCTTCGCGCTGCTGATCGCGAGCGCGCGCGCCGAGAGCGTGCAACGCGACGCCGACTGAACCGGCGTCAGCACCCCTGGCTCAGGCGTCGATGCCGAGCTGCTTGCGCAGTCGTGCGACGTGGCCGGTGGCCTTCACGTTGTACTGGGCGAGCGTGACGACGCCATCCTCGTCCAGGACGAAGGTGGAGCGGATGACGCCCTCGACGACCTTGCCGTAGTTCATCTTCTCGCCCCAGACGCCGTAGGCGGTGTGCACGGCGTGGTCGGGGTCGCTGAGCAGCGTGAAGGTGAGGCCGTCGCGGTCACGGAACTCGGCGAGTTTCGCCGGCTCGTCGCGCGAGATGCCGATCACGCGGTATCCGGCACCCTGGAGCGACGAGATGCTGTCGCGGAAGTCGCAGGCCTGGGTGGTGCAGCCGGGGGTCATGGCTGCCGGGTAGAAATACAGGATCGTCTTCTGTCCGCGCAGATCCGCGAGACGGACCGTCGAACCGTCCTGATCGAGCAGGACGAAGTCGGGGGCAGGGGTTCCGGATTCCAGGCGCTGAGTCACCCTCCCAGCCTATCGGCCGGGAGTCTGCTCCGCCTTGTCGGCGAAGGTCTGCAACAGCCGCTGCAGCGAGTCGAGGCGCGCCAGTGCGGTCTCGCTGAGCTCGCCGCGTTCGGCGGCTTCGATCAGCGCGCAGTCCGGGGCATCGGTGAGGTGCGTGCACCCTCGCGGGCAGTCCTCGGCGATCTCCGCGAGCTCCGTGAACGCGGCGAGGATGTTGGCCGGATCGACGTGTCCGAGCCCGAAGGACCTGACGCCGGGGGTGTCGATGACCCAGCCGGTGCCGTCGGCGCCTTCATAGCGCAGCGAGACGGTGGATGACGATGTGTGCCTGCCGCGTCCGGTGACCTGGTTGACGTGTCCGGTCGCTCGCAACGCGGTCGGCACCAGCTCGTTCACGAGCGTCGACTTGCCGACGCCCGAGTGGCCGACGAACACGGTGGTGTGTCCGACGAGTGCCGCGCCGATCTCCGCGGTGGGCATCTCGTCTCTCGCGCTCGTGAACACGCGGAGGTCGAGCCCGTCGAAGTGGGAGAGGAAGTGCGTCGGGTCGGCGAGGTCGGTCTTGGTCACGACCAGCAGCGGCCGGATGCCGGCATCGAGCGCGGCCACCAGGTAGCGGTCGACGAGACGGGCGCGGGGCTCAGGGTCTGCTGCGGCGACGACGACGAGCATCTGGTCCGCATTCGCCACGATCACGCGCTCGACCTGATCCGTGTCGTCGGCACTGCGTCGGAGCAGCGACGTGCGCTCGACGATCCCGACGATGCGTCCGAGCGTTCCCTCGTCGCCGCTGACATCGCCGACCACGCGGGCCAGATCGCCGGTCACGATCGGATTGCGTCGCAGCTCCCTGGCGCGTGTCACGCTGACGGTGCGCTCGTCGTCGGTGTCCTCGTCGATCAGAACCGTGTAGCGCCCGCGGTCGACGCCGAGGACCCGTCCGATGACCGCATCCTCGTGGGCAGGACGACGCTTCGTCCGGGGCCGGTTGGCCTTGGGGTTCGGACGCGCACGGATGCTGCTCTCGTCGAAGTCCTCGAACTCGTCGTCGAGGTCGTCCGTGTCGTCGAGCCAGCTCACGCGCCAGCGCCTCCCAGCATCCGCTCCCACAGCAGCGTGAACTCGGGGAGCGTCTTCGCGGTCGTGCCGATCTCGTCGATCTCGATGCCGGGCACCCTGAGGCCGATCAGTGCACCCGTCGTCGCCATGCGGTGATCGTGATGCGCCGCCCACCCGCCGCCGTGCAGCGTGCGGGGGATGATGCGCAGTCCGTCCGGCAGTTCTTCGGCTTCGCCGCCGAGCGCCCGGATGTTGCTGATCAGGGCGGCGATCCGATCCGTCTCGTGCAGGCGGATGTGACCGATGCCGCGGATCGTCGTCGGCGACTCGGCGAACGCCGCGAGACCGACGATCGTCGGGGTGAGCTCGCTGGCCGGCGCCAGGTCGATGTCGATGCCGTGGATCGCGCTGCCGCCTCGGACGGTGAGGGCACCGCCGTGACGGCTCGTGTGCGCGCCCATCGCCTGCAGGATCTCGGGGAGCAGCGCACCGGGCTGCGTGGAGTGCGCAGGCCAGCCCGTGATCGTGACGGATCCGCCGGTGACGAGGGCAGCGGCGAGGAACGGCGCTGCGTTGGAGAGATCGGGTTCGATCGCGATCTCCTTGGCGCGAGGAACACCTGCCTCGACGAGCCATTCGCCGACCGCCGGCCGCTCCATGCGGATGCCGCGGCGGCTCAGCGCCTCGATCGTCATGTCGATGTGCGGGAGGCTCGGCAGGTGCTCGCCGGTGTGCACGAGGTGCAGGCCGACGTCGAAGCGCGGAGCCGCGAGGAGGAGCCCGGAGACGAACTGGCTCGACGCGGATGCGTCGATCTCGACGCGGCCGCCGCGGATGCGTCCGTGTCCGCGGATCGTGAACGGCAGCGACCAGGTGCCCTCGTCGTCGATGTCGACGCCGAGGTCGCGCAGCGCGCTGATGAGTCCCCCCATCGGGCGGTGCAGCGCGGTCTCGTGCGCGGTCAGGTGCACATCATGGGATGCGAGGCCGGCGAGCGGCGCGATGAAGCGCATCACGGTGCCGGCCTGACCGCAGTCGATCGTCACGCCTCCGGTGAGCTTCGCAGGGGTCACGACGAGGTCGGGTCCGAATTCGCCACCGGCGTCGACCTCCTCGATCCCGACGCCGAGAGCACGCAACGCGTCGACCATGCGGCGCGAGTCGTCCGAGTGCAGCGGGGCCAGCAGACGGCCCGGTCCGTCGGCGATCGCAGCGATGATGAGCTCGCGATTCGTGAGCGACTTCGAGCCGGGGATCGTCAGGGTGGCGTGCACGGCGTCGGTGCTGGCGGGCGCGATGTAGGCACCGCTGACCGGGGGAGGGGAATACCTGTTGGCGCTCATCGGTTTCCACCTTAGTGAACAGCGGCGCACCCGCCGAGAAGGAGACAGCATGCTCGCCACGTTGGAACGCGAAACGGTGGACATCAGCGGCCTAGACTGGCCCGTGATGGATGACACCGTAACCGCAGACACCGTCGGCGACCCTCGACAGGAATTCGAAGAGCAGGCGATCCCGTTCATGGATCAGCTCTACGCCGCCGCGATGCGTATGACGCGCAATCCAGCTGACGCCGCCGACCTCGTGCAGGAGACGTTCGTCAAGGCCTACGGGTCGTGGGCGACGTTCTCGCAGGGCACGAATCTCAAGGCCTGGCTGTACCGGATCCTGACCAACACATACATCAACATCTACCGCAAGAAGCAGCGCGAGCCATTCCAGGGCACGATCGATGAGCTCGAGGACTGGCAGCTCGGCGGCGCGGAGTCGACGACCGCATCGCACAGCCGCTCGGCCGAGGCAGAGGCGATCGACCGCATGCCGGCATCCGTCGTCAAGGACGCGCTGCAGGCTGTCCCGGAGGACTTCCGGCTGGCGGTGTACCTCGCGGACGTCGAGGGGTTCGCCTACCAGGAGATCGCCGACATCATGAAGACGCCCATCGGCACCGTGATGAGCCGACTGCATCGTGGCAGGCGGATGCTGCGGGAGCTGTTGGCTGATTACGCCGTGGAGCGGGGCATCGCCGCGGCTGAGAACACGAGGAGCACGAAATGAGCGACTGCGGCTGCGACAAAGCCCGTCAGGATCTGGAGGAGTACCTCCGCAACGAGGTGTGCAACACCGAGCACACCGAGATCCGCGAGCATCTCGAGAACTGCCCGTCCTGCCGGGATGAGGCGCTCGTCGCCACCACGCTGACCGAGGTCGTGGCGCGGGCATGCAAGGAGACCGCGCCGGAGGAGCTCCGCGACCAGGTCTTCGCACGCCTGCGCGAGGTGCAGTCCGCCCAGCACTGATCGACTGCCGATGTCGGCCGGCGACTCTAGGCTGGAGTCATGACGAGCATCGATCACCGTGACGTTCCGGCTGACCAGACCTCTCAGGAGCGGTTGAGCACCCGAGGACTCGACTATCGCGTCGTCGACCAGCACGATGAGGCCAGAGCGGTTCCGTTCCAGCGAGCCGTGCATCGAGGGTTCGGCGGCGGCGAGCCGACGAGCGAGTCGCTGACCCATGACCGCAAGACGCTCACCACGCGACGCACCGTCGGCGTGTTCGAGCAGGATGCAGCAGACGACGCCAAGCCGATCGGCACGGTCGACGCCTGGGTGACGCCCATGACCATCCCCGGCGGCGAGATCGACATGTGGGCGATCAGCGGCGTGACGGTCGCGGCAACGCATCGCCGTCGCGGCATCGCCAGGGCGCTGCTCGAGGGCGAACTGCGCGCCGCGGCATCCGCCGGCGTTCCGCTCGCGGGGCTCACGGTGTCCGAGGCGACGATCTACGCCCGGTACGGCTTCGGCGCAGCGCTGCCGGCTGTCCGGTACACGGTCGACACTCGCCGGGCCGGCTGGGGCGGCCATGCGCCAGCCGGACGTTTGGAGTATCGCGAGCGCGAAGAGCTGGTCGAGGACCTGGCATCAGTGCACGACCGGGATCGGGTGACCCGGTCGGGTCGCATCCCCGGCTGGCCGGAGCGCTGGGAGGGCTACGCAGGCGTCTCACCAGGAGAGACGGATCGCGAGAAGGTGCGCGGCGTCCACTACCTCGACGAGGACGGCGAGGTGCGCGGCGTGATCGTGTACTCGCTGGAGGACACCGGCGGCACGTTCCGGTTCGGCCTGCGCGTCCGCGCGCTCTTCGCCGACACGATCGACGCCCGCGCGGCGCTGTGGCGCTTCGCGCTGCAGCATGACCTCGTCGACGAGGTGACGGCCGACCTGCAGACGCCTGATGACCCGCTGCCGTGGCTGGTCGCCGATCAGCGCGGCGTGAAGCAGGAGATCCACGACCACGGCTGGCTGCGCATCCTCGATCTGCCGCGGACGCTCGATGCCCGTCGGTACTCCGCGCCGCTCGACCTCGTCCTGCGCATCGAGGATCCGCTCGACTTCACCGAGGGCACGTGGCGCCTGCGCGTCGACGGAGCGGGCGTGGCGACGGTCGAGCGGAGCGACGCGGATGCCGATGCGACGCTCGGCGTCTCGGCGCTGTCGTCGATCTACGCCGGCGCGGTCCGCGCGGAGACGCTGCGTGGTGCGGGGAAGATCGTCACGACGGCTGCGGTCGCCGATCAGCTCGACCGGGCGTTCCTCGCGCTGCCTGCGCCCTCGCTCGACATCTGGTACTGAGGACCGCCGCACACACGAAAGGGGCGCCCGACGAGAAGTCGGGCGCCCCTTTCCTGTGCGTTCGATCAGCTGACCGTCAGCGCCTCTCGCAGCAGGGTCGCCTGCTCGGCGGCGTGCACCTTCGACGAACCGGTCGCGGGCGATGCCGAGGCCGTACGGGCCACGGGGCGGAACGTGCGATCACCGGGGACATCGGCGAAGGCGAGCGCCAGGAACGGCCAGGCGCCCTGGTTCTCCGGCTCCTCCTGCACCCACACCAGCTCGGCGTTCGGGTACGAGTCGGTGACCTTCTTCAGCTCCTCGATCGGCGTCGGGTAGAGCTGCTCCAGCCGGACCAGCGCGACCTCCGGATTCGGGTTCTTCTCGACCTCGGTGCGCAGATCCCAGTGCACCTTGCCCGAGTGCACGAGCACGCGCTTGACGGCTGCGCGGTCGAGATCGCGGTGGTCGTCGATGACGGGCTCGAAGCGGCCCTGCGTGAAGTCCTCGACCGGGCTGGTGGCGCCGCGCAGACGCAGCATCGCCTTCGGGGTGAAGACGATCAGCGGCTTGCGAGGACGCGCGTACGCCTGGCGACGCAGCAGGTGGAAGTACGACGCGGGGGTCGACGGGCGCGAGACGATCATGTTGTCCTGCGCGCAGAGCTGCAGGAAGCGCTCGATGCGGGCGGACGAGTGGTCCGGCCCCTGGCCCTCGTATCCGTGGGGGAGCAGGAGGGTGACGCTGGACTGCTGTCCCCACTTCTGCTCGGCCGCCGAGATGTACTCGTCGATCACGGACTGGGCGCCGTTGACGAAGTCGCCGAACTGCGCCTCCCAGAGCACGAGTGCCTCAGGCGCCTCCACCGAGTAGCCGTACTCGAAGCCGAGCGCGGCGTATTCGCTGAGCAGCGAGTCGTACACGAAGAATCGTCCCTGTGCATCCGACAGGTTCGACAGCGGCAGCCATTCCTGGCCGTTGGCGCGGTCGTGCAGCGAGGCGTGCCGCTGCACGAAGGTGCCTCGACGGGCGTCCTGTCCTGCGAGGCGGACGGTCGTTCCCTCGACGAGCAGCGATCCGAAGGCGAGCAGCTCGCCGAAGCCCCAGTCGATGCCGCCGTTGCGGCTCATGTCGAGACGCTTCTCGAGCAGCTGGTTGATCTTCGGGTGCACCGTGAAGCCTTCTGGCTTGTTCACGAAGGCATCGCCGATCAGCTGGATGACCTCGCTCGGCACGCCGGTGATGTCGGGTGCACCGACCTGGTCCTCGACCGGCGGCAGCTCCGGTGCGATGGGCGTCGCCCCGGTCTCGGCGGCGTGGGTCTCGGCGAACGCGATCTCGAGACGGTTCTGGAAGTCCGCCTTGGCCTCGTCGTACTCCTGCTCGGTGATGTCACCTCGGCCGACGAGCGACTCGGTGTAGAGACGGCGGACCGAGCGCTTCGCCTGGATCAGGTCGGTCATCAGCGGCTGGGTCATCGAGGGGTCGTCTCCCTCGTTGTGGCCGCGTCGGCGGTAGCACACGAGGTCGATCACGACATCGCGGTGGAACCGCTCGCGGTACTCGAACGCGAGCTGTGCGACGTGGATGACGGCCTCGGGGTCGTCGCCGTTCACGTGGAACACCGGCGCCTGGATCGTCTTGGCGACGTCGGTCGCGTAGATCGAGGTGCGTCCGTCGCTCGGCGTGGTGGTGAAGCCGACCTGGTTGTTCACGACCACGTGGATCGTGCCGCCGGTGCGGTAGCCGCGCAGCTGCGACATCTGCAGCGTCTCGACCACGATGCCCTGGCCCGCGAAGGCGGCGTCGCCGTGCACGAGGATCGGCAGCCAGGCGAAGGTGCCGATCGGCTTGCGGTCCTGCTTCGCGCGGACGATGCCCTCGAGCACGCCGTCGACCGTCTCGAGGTGCGAGGGGTTGGCGGCGAGATAGACCGGCAGCTCCGACTCGTCGTCTGCGACGAAGGTGCCCTCGGTACCCAGGTGGTACTTCACATCACCGGAGCCGCGCTGGTTGCCCGGCATCTGGGTTCCCTCGAACTCGCGGAACACCTGGCCGTAGGTCTTGCCGGCGATGTTGGTGAGCACGTTCAGGCGGCCTCGGTGGGCCATGCCGATCGCCGCGCCGTCGAGTCCGGCTGTCGCCGCACCCTGCAGGATCTCGTCGAGCAGCGGGATGAGCGACTCGCCGCCCTCGAGCGAGAAGCGCTTCTGGCCGACGAACTTCGTCTGGAGGAAGGTCTCGAAGGCCTCGGCCTCGTTGAGCTTGCGGAGGACCCGCAGCTGCTCGTCGTGGCCGGGCTTCTGGTACTTCACCTCCACCTTCTCCTGGAACCAGCGGCGCTGCTCGGGGTCCTGGATGTGCATGTACTCGATGCCGAGCGTGCGGCAGTACGAGTCGCGAAGCACGCCGAGGATGTCACGCAGCTTCGCGACGCGGCGGCCGCCGAAGCCGCCGGTGACGAACTCGCGGTCGAGGTCCCAGAACGTGAGGCCGTGGCTCTCGATCTCGAGGTCGGGGTGCGAGCGCTGCACGTACTCGAGCGGGTCGATGTCGGCCATGAGGTGGCCGCGCACGCGGAAGGAGTTGATGAGCTCCTGCACGCGGGACTGCTTGTCGACGCGCTCCGCGAGGTCGACCGCGATGTCGGGGTTCCAGCGGATCGGCGCGTACGGGATGCGGAGTGCGGCGAAGATGTCGTCGTAGAAGCCGCGCTGCCCGATCAGGAGCTCGTGCACCTTCTTGAGGAACTCGCCGGAGCCGGCGCCCTGGATGACGCGGTGGTCGTAGGTGCTCGTGAGCGTGATCGTCTTCCCGATCGCGAGCTCGTTGAGCGTGCGTGCGCTGGCACCCTGGAACTCGGCCGGGTACTCGAGGGCGCCGGCGCCGATGATGCAGCCCTGGCCCTTCATCAGACGCGGCACGGAGTGCACGGTGCCGATGCCGCCCGGGTTGGTCAGCGAGACCGTGGTGCCCTGGAAGTCCGTCGCGGTGAGCTTGTTGTTGCGGGCGCGGGTGACGAGGTCTTCGTAGGCGACCAGGTATTCGCTGAAGCTCAGGGTGTCGGCGCGCTTGATGCTGGGCACCATGAGCGCACGCGTGCCGTCTGGCTTGGGCAGGTCGATCGCGATGCCGAGGTTCACGTGGGCCGGGGCGACGACGGAGGGCTTGCCGTCGATCTCGGCGTAGAAGACGTTCTGGCTGCGGAACTCGTCGAGCGTTCGGATGAGCGCCCAGCCGATGAGATGCGTGAAGCTGATCTTGCCGCCGCGCGTGCGGGCCATGTGGTTGTTGATGACGATGCGGTTGTCGATCATCAGCTTCGCCGGGATCGTGCGCACGCTGGTGGCGGTCGGAACGGTCAGCGACTCGTCCATGTTCGCCGCGAGGGTCTTGGGCAGGCCGCGGAGCGGGGTGACCTTGTCCTCTTCAGCGGCATCCTGCGTCTCCTTCGCCGCGGGCTTCGGAGCCTGCGCGGGGATGGGAGCTGCTGCTGCCGGCTTCGTGGTCGTCCTGGCGACGGGCTGCGAGCCGATCACGGGGATCGGCGCTGTCACCGGGTGCGCGGCGCTCGCCGACACTGCGGATGCCTCCGGCGACGCAGCGGACGCGGCAGGTGCTGCGGTCTCGGAGTGGTACTTCTCGAGGATCGGCCACCACTCCTTATCCACGGAGTCGCGGTTCTCCTTGAACTGCTCGTAGAGCTCTTCGACGAGCCAGGAATTGGCTCCGAACCCCCCGTCGCCTCCGACGCCGGTCACCTGGTTCGACACGCTCGATCGCCCTCTTTCATCGCTGAAGCACACTGTGCTGATCACGGGCGCGGTCATGCGCCCGGGTTCGCACACTCTCGATCGTCAAGCCTAACGTGTTTCGCACCGGCAATCGTCGTAGCAACCCGCCGTACACGCCGCGATCTGGGTACCGTGGAGACATGGAGTTCTCTGGTGCGCAGCCGACTGTCGATCTGACCTATTCGGATGTGTTCCTGGTGCCACGACGATCGGCGGTGACGAGTCGCCTCCAGGTCGATCTGGCTCCGCGCGACGGCACGCCCGCCACGCTCCCGCTGGTCGCGTCGAACATGAACTCCGTCACCGGCCCTCGGCTCGCCGCTGTGCTCGCACGCCGCGGAGGCATCGGCGTCCTGCCGCAGGACATGCCGCTGCAGGATCTCGACTCGGCGATCCGCGAGGTCAAGGCGCAGCCCGTGCTGTGGGACACCCCGCTCGTGCTGCCGCCCGAGGCCTCCGTCGCCGATGCGCTCCGCCTGCTCCCGGCCACGGCAGGGCACGGGATCGTGGTGGCGCAGGGACCTGCGCCGGTGCAGGTCGATCGAATTCTCGGCATCCTTCCCGCCACGCGCCTCGCGACGGCGCTGCTCGATGCCCAGCTCGGCGACCTCGTGGGTGCTGGGACGCCCTCGATCGACGCCGACGACATCGGTTCGGAGCGGCACGCGTTCGACGTGATCACCGACGCGGACGTCGAGATGGTCACGGTCGTGCACCACGGGCACCTGGTCGGCACGCTCAGCGCCCGCAGCGCGTTGCGCTCCACGCTGTACCGTCCGGCGCTCGACGCCGACGGTCGGCTCGTGGTCGCCGCAGCTGTCGGGATCAACGGCGATGTCGCGGCCAAGGCCCGAGCGCTCGCGGGTGCCGGCGTCGACGTGCTGGTGCTCGACACCGCGCACGGCCACCAGGACGGGATGCTCCGGGCGCTGCGGACGGTGTCGGAGCTCGGCCTCGGGCTGCCGATCGTCGCGGGCAACATCGTCACGGCGGACGGCGTCAAGGACCTCGTCGACGCCGGAGCGTCGATCCTCAAGGTCGGTGTCGGGCCCGGCGCCATGTGCACGACGCGCATGATGACGGCGGTCGGCCGCCCGCAGTTCTCCGCTGTGCTCGAGACCGCGCAGGCCGCGCAGGAGCTCGGCGCCCACGTCTGGGCGGACGGCGGCGTCCGCTACCCCCGCGACGTGGCACTCGCGCTCGCGGCCGGTGCGGCATCCGTCATGGTCGGCTCCTGGTTCGCCGGCACGATCGAGGCTCCCGGGGAGCTGCAGGCCGACGACGACGGGCGCATCTACAAGGAGTCGTGGGGGATGGCCTCGACCAAGGCGGTGCAGGCGCGGTTCGGCCGGCTGGACGCCTACGAGCGGGCGCGCAAAGAGCTGTTCGCCGAGGGCATCTCCTCGTCCCGCATCTACCTGGACCCGCTGCGCCCCGGTCTCGAGGACCTGCTCGACATGATCACCTCCGGCGTTCGCTCCTCGTTCACCTACGCGGGCGCGGCGAGCGTTCCGGAGTTCCACGACCGCGCCCTGGTCGGCCTGCAGTCCGCAGCGGGCTACGAGGAGGGCAAGGCCCTGCCGGTCAGCTGGTGACCCGTCCGCGCGGAGAACTCGGCGCGCGCGAGCGTGATACCACTCGGGTTCGGTAGAATCGTCTGCATAATGGACGACCCTCCCAGTTGTAGTACCTCGCCCCACTGTCCGCCTCTCGCACCGGAGAGGAACCGCTGATGGACTACATCATGTTGGGCGTGGGGCTGCTGCTCACGGTCGGCACGGGCCTCTTCGTCGCGAGCGAGTTCGCGCTGGTCAACCTCGATCGTGCTGAACTCGAGGCTCGACAGGCACGAGGCGAGACCCGCCTCGCACTCACCATCAGTGCCCTCAAGCACACGTCGACCCATCTCTCCTCGGCCCAGCTCGGCATCACGCTGACCACGCTGCTCACCGGATACACGATGGAGCCGGCGCTCTCGAACCTGCTGCGTCCGACCCTGGTCGCCTGGCACATCCCCGAGGTCGCTGTCGCTCCGATCGCGACGATCGTGGCCATGTTCGTCGCCACGGTGCTCTCGATGATCCTCGGTGAGCTCGTCCCCAAGAACTTCGCGCTGGCCCTGCCTCGGGCGACGGCCAAGCTCGTGATCCCGTTCCAGACGGCGTTCACGACCGTGTTCCGCCCCGCGATCGTGGTGCTGAACGGCAGCGCGAACGGCGTGCTGCGCAGCATGGGCATCGAGCCGAAAGAGGAGCTCTCCGGCGCGCGCAGCGCAGAGGAGCTCTCGTCGCTCGTGCGCCGCTCGGCGAGTGCCGGCGTGCTCGAGGCCGACACCGCGACGCTGCTCGACCGCACGCTCACGTTCTCGCGGCTCAGCGCCGCCGACGTGATGACGGCGCGCCCCAGCATGCACGCGATCGCGGCCGGAGACACGGCCGACGACGTCATCCAGCTCGCCCGACGCACCGGGCACAGCCGCTTCCCCGTCTACGACGAGGACCTCGACGACATCACCGGCGTCGTGCACCTGAAGGCCGCGATCTCGGTGCCCCGCGATCGCCGCACGGATGTGCCGGTCGGGGCGCTCTCGACCGAGCCGTTGCGGGTGCCGGAGACCGTGCACGTCGACGCGCTCATCTCCGAGCTCCGCGCCCGTGGGTACCAGCTCGCGATCGTGGTCGACGAGTACGGCGGAACTGCCGGGCTCGTGACCCTGGAGGACCTGGTCGAGGAGCTGGTCGGCGAGGTCGCCGACGAGCACGACCGCACCAGGGCCGGCGTGATCAGGGGCCGTGACGGCGTCACGTTCCCCGGCGAACTGCGGCCCGATGAGCTGCGCCAGCGCGCCGGCGTGGATGTTCCGGAGGGCGAGGTGTACGACACGGTCGGAGGATTCGTGATGAGCGTGCTCGAGCGCGTGCCGGTGGTCGGCGACGAGGTGCCGCTCGACAGCGGCAGCCTGCAGGTCGTCCGGATGGACGGCCGCCGCGTCGATCGCGTCAGATACGTCCCCAGTCAGTCGACGAGCGATGAGGAGGCCACCCGATGAGCGATTGGGGAGGACTGGCCTGGCTGGTCGTGCTGCTGGTGGCCAATGCATTCTTCGTCGGCGCCGAGTTCGCGGTGATCTCCGCGCGGCGCTCGCAGATCGAGCCGCGCGCAGAACAGGGGTCGCGCGCAGCCAAGACGGCGCTCTACGCCATGGAGCACGCGACGCTGATGCTCGCGACCTCGCAGCTCGGCATCACGATCTGCTCGCTGCTGATCCTGAACGTGTCTGAGCCCGCCATCCACCACCTGCTGGCCGTGCCGCTGCACGCGGTCGGGCTGCCGGATGCCGCTGTCGATGCCGTGTCGTTCACGATCGCGCTGCTGATCGTGTCGTTCCTGCACGTGGTCTTCGGCGAGATGGTGCCGAAGAACCTCGCGTTCTCGGTGCCGGATCGCGCCGTGCTGATCCTCGCCCCTGCGCTCGTCTGGGTCTCGAAGGTCTTCATGCCGGTGATCTGGGTGCTGAACGCCGCCGCGAACGGCGTGCTGCGCCTTTTCCGCGTCGAGCCGAAGAACGAGGCCGCCTCGACCTTCACGCTCGACGAGGTCGCGACGATCGTCAGCCAGTCTCGCCGTGAGGGTGTGCTGATGGATGCCGCAGGCACGGTTGCGGCCGCGGTCGAGTTCAGCGACAAGAAGGCGCGCGACGTGGCCGTGCCGCTGAGCGAGCTCGTGACGCTGCCGCAGTCCACGACTCCGGACGACATCGAGAAGGCGGTGGCCCGCTACGGCTTCTCGCGCTACGTGATCGTCGACGACGATGCGACGCCGATCGGCTACGTGCACCTGAAGGACATCCTCCGAGCGTCCGAGGGACCGGATGCCGAGATCAAGATGATCCAGCCGGTTCCGGCCAAGCGCATCCACCACATGGTGCCGGTGCAGGAGGACACGGACCTGGAGGACGCGCTCGCGGTCATGCGCCGTGCGGGGCGTCACCTGGCGAAGGTGCGCGACGCGCAGGGGCAGACCACCGCGGTGCTGTTCCTCGAGGACATCCTCGAGGAGCTGGTCGGCGAGGTGCAGGACGCCACTCGGCGCATCCGCGGTCGCTGATCGAACCGCACCGAACGCACGAAGGCCGCCGATTCCCGAGGGAGTCGGCGGCCTTCGTCGTGCACGGCGAGATGCGGGTTCGGGGCGGGTTCAGCGCCAGTGCGCCCGCTCGTACTGCGGGGGCCAGGCGACCTTGGCGCCGAGCTCGTGGGCGGCGCGCAGGGCGAAGTGCGGGTCGCGCAGCCATTCCCGGCCGGCGAAGATCGCGTCGGCAGCGCCTTCGGCGAGCACCTGCTCCGCCTGCTCGGCGGCGGTGATGAGTCCGACGGCCGAGACCGGGATGCGTCCGCCCTGTCGCACGCTCTCGGCAAGCGGCACCTGGTAGCCGGGGAACACGCTGATCTGCTGATGAGCGACGAGTCCGCCGCTGGAGACGTCGATCAGGTCGGCGCCGTGCTCGGTCGCCCACTCGCCGACCTGTGCTGCCTCCTCGGGCGTGAAGCCGCCCGCTGCGTGGTCCGTCGCCGAGATGCGCACGAACAGCGGCACGGTGTCGCCCGCAGCCTCGCGGACCGCATCGATCACGCGCAGCAGCAGCCGGGCGCGGTTCTCGAGCGAGCCGCCGTACTCGTCGTCGCGTCGATTCGACAGGGGAGACAGGAACTCGTGCAGCAGGTAGCCGTGGGCGCTGTGCAGCTCGAGCACGTCGAAGCCGGCGTCGAGCGAGCGGTTCGCGGCATCTGCGAACGCCGTGACGAGCGCGTCGATGCCGGCGGCATCCAGCGCCTCCGGCTCCGCGAATCCCTGGAAGGCGATGGCAGACGGCGCGACCGTCGTCCAGCCGCCCTGGTCCGCTGACACCGATCCCTGCGTCTCCGCCCAGGGCCACCACGTGGATGCCTTGCGGCCGGCGTGCGCGAGCTGGATGCCGGCGGCGGCGCCGCGGTCATGGATCGCCTCGACGATCGGCGCCCAGGCGTCACGCTGCTCGTCGGTCCAGATCCCGGCGTCCCTCGGCGTGATCCGGCCCTCCGGGACGACCGCGGTGGCCTCGGCGATGATGAGCCCGGCGCCGCCGGATGCGAACTGCGTCAGGTGGGTGTGGTGCCACTCCTGCACGACGCCGTCCTCGGCGCTGTACATGCACATGGGCGACACCCACAGACGATTGCGGAGGGTCAGGGATCGGACGGTCAGCGGGGAGAAGAGAATGCTCACGCTCCGACGCTACTCCGCGGTGGGTGGGCCGGGGGTCGTCGGGCTAACGTGGAGTCATGATCGAGGTGCGCGAGTGGACTCGCGGCGATACCGCCCGTTTGCTGCGGGTGCCGACGTCGGGCGACGACAAGTACTCCCGCGGCGTCGTCGCACTGCGCACCGGTTCGGACACGTACCCCGGCGCTGCCGTGCTCGGCACCGAGGCGGCCTGGCGCGCCGGCGCGGGGTTCGTTCGATACGTCGGCGGAGCGCGGGCGGGCGATGCCGTGCTGGCGCGACGCCCCGAGACGGTGGTCGGCTCGGACACCGGGCGCTCGAGGATCGATGCCTGGGTGATCGGCTCCGGCACCGACGCCGACTCGCGAACGGATGCCGAGACCGCCGCGCTGCGCGACATCCTCGCGGGAACGGCGAGGGTGGTGGTGGATGCCGGTGCGCTGGACCTGGCCCCTGGGAGCCGCGCTCCCTCGCTCCTGACGCCGCACGCGAAGGAGTTCGCGTCGCTGCGCACGGCGCTGCGGCTGCCGGCATCCGATCACGAGCATCGAGCGGAGGCCGCGCTCGAGGTCGCGGGCGTGCTCGGTGCGACCGTGCTCCTGAAGGGGTCCCGCACCCTGGTCGCCGACGCAGACGGGCAGGTGATCGAGGTCGCCGCCGGAACAGCGTGGCTCGCGACGGCCGGCACCGGTGACGTGCTCGGCGGGGTCCTCGGTGCGCTGCTCGCCGCGAACCCGAATGCAGCGGTGGCTGACGTCGCAGCCGCCGGCGCCTGGCTGCACGGGTACGCGGGGCGCCTCGCCGCCGGTGCGGTCGACGGGGCGCCGGGGCATCCGATCGTCGCTCTCGATGTCGCGCACGCGCTCCCGCGGGCGATCGCGGACCTCCTGGCATGACGCGACGGATGATGACGCGTCTCACCGTTCTCTGGTGCGTGTTCCTCGGTGTGCACGTGATCACCGCCCTGGTCGGCTGGATCTACCCGAGCCAGCCGATGGGCGATGTGGTGCTCGTCTACGAGCCCTGGGCGACGCAGGCGCTCAGCGGCGGTCCGATCGTCGGCATCACCGAGACCTGGGTGTACCCGCAGCTCGCGCTCGTGCCGATGCTGCTGACCAAGCTGCTCTCGATGCCGTTGATCCCGCTGCTCGGCGCTTCCGGAGCGTTCCTGATCGCCTGGGCCGTGCTGGTGACCGCACTCGACGCGCTGGCCTTCCGCGTGCTGCTGGGGCGTGCTCCAGCACGATCGCGCACCACGGCTGCCTGGTTCTGGAGCGCGGCCCTGCTGCTGCTCGGCCCGATCGCGATGTACCGCATCGATGCGATCACGGTGCCGATCGCCGTCGTCGGCGGTCTCTGGCTCATGACCCGCCCAGCGCTCGCCGCAGCGCTGCTCACGATCGGGGCCTGGATCAAGATCTGGCCGGGGGTGCTGGTCGTCGCCGCGATCGTCGCGCTGCGTTCGCGCCTCCGCATGCTGCTCGCCGCTGCTGCGGTCACCGCCGGCGTCGTGGTCGTGCTGGTCGTGCTCGGGGCCGATCATGAGCTGTTCGGCTTCCTCACCGAGCAGACCGGACGAGGGCTGCAGATCGAGGCCGTCGCCGCGACGCCGTTCCTGTGGCTCGCCGTCGCCGGCAGCGCGCGCATCGAGTACAGCTTCGACATCCTCACCTTCCAGATCACGGCAGCGGGAGTGGATGCCGTCACCGCGCTGCTGACCCCGCTGATGATCCTGATCGTCGCCGTGATCGCCGCGATCGGGCTCGTGAAGACGGCTCGCGGAGCATCCTTCCACCGTCTGTTCCCGCCGCTCGCCCTCGCGCTCGTGGTCGCCCTGATCGTGAGCAACAAGGTCGGCTCGCCCCAGTTCCAGACCTGGCTGATCGCTCCGGTCATCCTCTGGCTCGTGCTCGACGCCGCGCGGGCGAAGGTGCCCGCCATGCTCGTCCTCGTGCTCTGCGCGCTCACCTGCCTCGTGTATCCGCTGAGCTACGACGCGCTGCTGCGCGCCGAGCTGCTGCCGGTGCTCGTGCTCACGCTGCGCAACGTCCTGCTCGTCGTCCTGCTCATCGTCGGAGTCCGCGCGCTCGTGCGGGTGCCGACCGACCGTCCAACGAACCACCGGGAGTGAACCATGCTGATCGCCTTCTCCGTCGCACCGAGCGGAACCCCTGCCGAGGGGATCGAGCGCACCGACGCCTCCGTGCACGACGCGGTCGCCGCCGCCGTGCGCGTCGTGCGCGAATCCGGGCTGCCGCACCGCACAACGAGCATGTTCACCGAGATCGAGGGTCCTGACTGGGATTCGGTGATGGACGTCGTCAAGCGCGCCACAGAAGCCGTGATGCCCTTCGGCTCGCGCGTCTCGCTCGTGCTCAAGGCCGACATCCGGCCCGGGTACTCGGGCGAGCTCGACGCGAAGCTCGAGCGCCTCGAGTCGGCGATCGAGGAGTCGGGGGAGTAGCCCGCACCTCGCGCGGCACCTCCGCCGAGTCCTCGGGGCGACGCCCGGCGCGTTCTCCGATCTTCGATGACCGCTAAGCTGATCCGGTGAATCCCTCGACTGAATCGAGGGGTGCGGCGAAGAGGGCGCTCCTCTCTCTCGCCATCGGCAGCTTCGGCATCGGCATGACCGAGTTCGTCGTCATGGGCCTGCTGCCCAACATCGCAGGCGACCTCCTGCCCTCGCTCTGGGCGAGCAGCCAGGAGGACGCGCTGAGCCAGGCCGGCTGGCTGATCTCGCTGTACGCCCTCGGCGTCGTGATCGGTGCGCCGACGATCGCCGGCTTCGTCGCACGCTATCCGCGGCACCGGGTGATGCTCGTGCTGGCGCTCGCGCTGACGGTGTGCAACGCCCTCACCGTGGTGCTGCCGACGTTCGAGCTCGTGGGCGTCTCGCGCTTCCTCGCAGGACTCCCGCATGGCGCGTACTTCGGCATCGGCGCGCTCGTCGCAGCCGACGTCATGGGGCCGGGCAATCGAGCCAAGGGCGTGGCGTTCATCCTCACTGGCCTCACGGTCGCGAACGTCGTCGGGGTGCCGCTCGGCACCTTCCTCGGCCAGCAGTGGGGCTGGCGGGCGGCCTTCGCCGTCGTCGCCCTGGTGTTCGCGCTCGCGACGCTGTGCATCGCGCTCTTCGTGCCGCATCATGCGGGCAGCCCTGGGCGCACCATGCGGCAGGAACTCGGCGTCTTCCGCATCCGCCAGGTCTGGTTCACGCTCGGCGTCGGGTCGATCGGCTTCGGCGGCTTCTTCGCCGTCTACAGCTACATCGCTCCCTTCGTGACCGAGGTCGCCGGCTCTCCCGAGTGGGTCGTGCCGATCGTGCTCGTGCTGATGGGCATCGGCATGACGGTCGGGAACCTGGTCGGCGGACACCTCGCCGACATCGACCTGAAGCGCACGCTGCTCTGGGGACTCGTGGCCTCGGCCGCCGCCTACGCCCTGCTGGCGGCGCTCTCCTTCTGGATCGTGAGCCTGTGCCTGCTCGTCCTCGTGGTCGGCTTCGTCTCGTCGGTGCTCAGCCCGACGATCCAGACGCGCCTCATGGACGTCGCCGGCGACAACCAGTCGATCGCCGCCGCGATGAACCACTCGGCGCTCAACATCGGCAACAGCCTCGGCGCGTTCCTCGGCGGCGCCGTGATCGCAGCGGGCTGGGGCTTCACGTCGCCCGCCTGGATCGGTGTCGCGCTCGCGATCGCCGGTCTCGTGATCGCGCTGCTCTCCTACCGGGTCGAGGCGCGCAGCCGCGCCGCCTCCGCACTCATCGCGTCGTAGAGTGACGGGGTGAGCACCCCGGAGGAGTCGCTGCCGGTCGCCGGCACCGTCGTGCTGCTGCGCCCAGCCGATCCCGGCTTCGAGGTGCTGCTGCTCCGCCGCCCCGATCGCGGATCGTTCGCAGGCGCCTGGGTCTTCCCCGGCGGCAAGGTCGAAGCGTCTGACCGACGACTCGGCGACCCGGAGATCGACGACGCCCGGCGCGCCGGCATCCGCGAGACGCTCGAGGAGGTCGGGTTGACCGTCGACCGCCTCGTACCGCTCTCGCAGTGGCAGCCGCCCGTCGAGGCGCCGACCCGCATCCGAACCTGGTTCTTCCTGGCGATGGCTCCGTCTCAGGCGGCCGCGCCCTCACCGGACGAGGTGGCAGCGCTCGCCTGGATCCGGCCCGACGAGGCGCTCGAGCGACATGGCGCAGGCGAGTGGACGCTGTTCCCGCCGACCTGGATCACGCTGCATCGGCTCTCGGCCTTCACGGATGCCGATTCGGCACTCGCCGATGGTGGCATGGCGCAGCTCTTCCAGACGCGCGTGGTGGATGACGCGACCGGTCGCTCGTTCGTCTGGGCGCAGGGACGTCTCGACACCGGCGCGCTGCCGTGGCGCTACCTGCCTGCCTGAGTCAGCTGTCGAACAGTCGGCGCAGATGCAGGCCGACGGCCGCGCTCTCGATCAGGAAGCCGTCGTGGCCGAAGTCGCTCGTGAGCACCACTGCCTCGTTGCCGTTCAAGGCGTTCGGGATGCTCCTGGCGATGCGGTGCTGCCCGTCGACCGGGAACAGGCGGTCGCTGTCGATGCCGAGGACGAGCGTGGTCGCCGTCACGGTCTGCAGCGCCTCCTCGACGCCGCCGCGGTCGCGGCCGACATCGTGCGAGTTCATGGCCTCCACGAGCGTGATGTAGCTGTTGGCGTCGAAGCGGCGCGTGAACTTGTTGCCGTGGAAGTCGAGGTACGACTCGACCGCGAAGCGCCCGCCGTGGCCGAGCGGTGAGACGTCGGACTGCCAGGAGCGCTGGAAGCGCTGGTTCAGCTCGATCGGGCTGCGGTAGTTCAGCAGCGCCATGCGCCGCGCGAGCGCGAGTCCGCGGTGCGGGCCGTCGCCGTCGGCGAGGTCGTAGTACTCGCCGCCCTGGAACCGGGGATCCATCCTGATCGTCTCGAGCTGCACCGAGTTCAGCGCGATCTGGTCGGCTGTCGTCACCGGGGGAGACGACAGCACCGCGAGCCGGTCGACGCGCTGTGGATGGGTCGTCGCCCATTCCAATGCGTGCATCCCGCCCATGGATCCGCCGATCACGGCAGCCCATCGCTCGATGCCGAGCGCGTCGGCGAGACGTGCCTGCGCTTCGACCTGGTCGCGGATCGTCAGATACGGGAAGCGCGAGGCCCACTCGTACCCGTTCGGGTCGACGCTCGCTGGGCCGGTGGACCCCTGGCAGCCGCCGAGCATGTTGGGCGCGATCACGAACCAGCGGTCGGTGTCGATCGCCGCCCCTGGACCCACGAGGTCTTCCCACCATCCGGCGGTGGGGTGGCCGGCACCGGCCTCACCACGCACGTGGCTGTCGCCGGTGAGCGCGTGCAGCACGAGCACGGCGTTTTCGGCGCTGGCGTTGAGCTCGCCCCAGGTCTCGTAGGCGACGCGGATGCCTGGCAGCACGGTGCCGCTCTCGGTCGGGAACGACCCGAACGCAGCGAAGTGCCGGCCGCCGATCGGGTCGCCGTCGCGCCAGGCGCCGGTTGCCGGTGGGCGCGCCCTGAGCAGTCGCACATCGGCCTCGGTCACGGGCGCGGAGGGCACCGTGTCCTCCGAGGTCGTCTGCCAGTCCATCTGTCCATTCTCGCGTGGTCAGGGACCGGCCAGGTGAACGTTACGGTCGCCAGCGCGGCGGATGCCGGTGGATCCTGCCAGGTCGGCCCGAAAATCAGGGCGTGATCGACGTCATCGTGGCCAGATGATCGCTGTTCCCGGCGCGTGTCGTCGTCGACGTGAGCACCGAGAGACCGCGCACGAAGACCTGGTCGATGCGTGCCACCGGGAACGCCGTCGGCCACGTGAAACCGAGGCTGCCGTCGGTCGGGCGGACCCAGTCGGCCTGTGCGCGGATGGCGGCGAGCGCGGGGTCGGCCGAGGTCGCGTTGAAGTCCCCGACGGCGATCAGGGCATCAGCGGTGTCGGCCGCGACCGCATCGGCGAGCCCCGTCAGCATGGTGTCACGGTCCTGCTGGTGGCCAGGACGCACCGAGGCTGCGTGCAGGACGTAGACGGCGAGCGGAGCGGTCGGTGTCTGCACCTCGACGCGCAGCGCTCGTTTCCAGCCGAGACCGAGGAACAGCGGCTCGGCATCGGTGATCGGGAACCTGCTCCAGAGCGCCACCGTGCCGACGGCGTAGGCATGTGGATACTCGGCCGCGAGCGCATCGCGGGCGGCGGCGAGGCTCTCGCCGTCGAGCTCGGTGAGCGCGATCACGTCTGCCCCGTCTCCTGCGAGTTCGGCAGCGGATGCCGCGGCTCCGCCGGACTGCGCGCGCACGTTCTGACTCGCCACGGTGATCAGGGTCGCTCCCTCGGCGCCAGCGGCAGGGAAGCCGGGCAGCGTGGGTGCCATCGCCAGCAGCCAGACCAGCGCAGGGACCAGCGTCAGCACGATGACGCGGCGGGCGAGGAGCAGGGTGGCGATCAGCACGGCGAGCAGGCCGAGGCCGAGCCAGGGGAGGATGGCGGCACCGGCTGTGCCGATCACACCGGGGATCCAGCTGCACACCACGGCGAGGAGCAGGACGAGGGCGGCGAGGGCGAGACGGCGCGCGTGCCGGATGCTCGGTCGCCTCGTGGAGCGCTCCCGCTGCAGGTGCGTGTCGATCGTGCTCTCCTCGGGGTGGGCTTCCATTCTCGACGGCGCAGGCTGGGGGAGAGCCGAACGGGGCACGCCCCCGCCGCGAGCGCTCGAGCACGGGCGCTCCGGGTGCGGCGCCGGCGGGATGCCGGGTGACGCAGCAGTGCCCCGAGCCGGAGCCCGGGGCACTGCCGTGATCTGATCCGACGATCAGGCGCGAGCGGCCTCCGACACGCGGCGAGCCGCGGCGAGTGCCTGCTCGAGGTCTGCCTTCAGGTCGTCGACGTTCTCGATGCCGACGGAGAGGCGGACGAGACCCGGGGTGACACCGGCCGTGAGCTGCTGCTCCGGCGTCAGCTGCGCGTGCGTGGTCGAGGCAGGGTGGATGACGAGCGAGCGCACATCGCCGATGTTGGCGAGGTGGCTGAACAGCGAGAGGCTGTTCACGAACTCGCGACCGGCTTCGACGCCGCCCTTCAGCTCGAACGACAGCACGGCGCCGACGCCCTTGGGGGCGTACTCGTTCGCCTTGGCGTACCACGGCGAGGAGGGCAGCCCGGAGTAGTTGACCGTCGCAACGTCGTCACGGCTGTCGAGCCACTCGGCGATCTCCTGCGCGTTCTGCACGTGGCGCTCGATGCGCAGCGACAGCGTCTCGATGCCCTGGATGAGGTTCCATGCGCTCTGCGGTGCGATGGCGGAGCCGAGGTCGCGGAGCAGCTGCACGCGTGCCTTGATGATGTACGCGAGCGGGTCTCCGACGGCAGCGGTGTAGCTGGCGCCGTGGTAGGAGGGGTCCGGAACGGTGAGACCGGGGAACTTGTCGACGTTCTTCGACCACTCGAACGTTCCGCCGTCGATGATGGCGCCGCCGATGGTGGTGCCGTGGCCGCCGAGGAACTTGGTGACGGAGTGCACGACGATGTCGGCACCGAACTCGAACGGACGGATCAGGTACGGGGTGGCGATCGTGTTGTCGACGATCAGCGGCACACCGTTCTCGTGTGCGACATCGGCCACCGCGCGGATGTCGAGGATGTTGATCTGCGGGTTGCCGATGGTCTCCGCGAAGAAGAGCTTGGTGTTCGGGCGGACCGCGCGGCGCCATTCCTCGGGGTCGTCCTGGTTCTCGACGAACGTGACCTCGATGCCGAGCTTCGCCAGCGTGTACTTGAAGAGGTTGTACGTGCCGCCGTAGATCGAGCTGGATGCGACGAAGTGGTCGCCGGCCTCGGCGATGTTCAGGACCGCGAAGGTCGACGCCGCCTGGCCGCTCGCGAGCACCAGCGCGCCGGTGCCGCCCTCGAGCGCTGCGAGGCGCTGCTCGAGCACGTCCTGCGTCGGGTTCTGGATGCGGGTGTAGATGTTGCCGAACTCGGCGAGCGCGAAGAGGTTCGCGGCGTGGTCTGCGCTGTCGAAGACGTAGGAGGTGGTCTGGTAGATCGGCGTCGCGCGGGCCTTGGTCACCGGGTCGGGTGCTGCGCCCGAGTGGATCTGCTTGGTCTCGAAGCGCCAGGTCTCGGGTGCGGACATGTTGTTCCCCTTGAACGGTCGGAAGGTCGGACGGCGGGTGCCGTTGCAGCGACAGTACGGAGTATTCCCATCTGTCAACAATGAGCGGGAAATGTGACGTAACAGTGGGAGCCTCTACTTCAAGAAACTCAGTCTTCTGACGTGCGGCCCAGGGTGCCTGCAGTTCGGACGAGTCGATACGGGGAGCGACACATTCGCCGGCGCGTAGGAGCTTCTGACGCCGCGTCGAGAACCTTGGCGGTCCTATCGTGCGATACCCAAGGAGATGAGCCTGCACGAGCCATAGCCGCCATCTGAAACCTCGACGACCTCCCGCAGTAGCGCCGAGTCGAGGAGATCCGCCGAGTCTTCAATGTGCGACCACTGGGGCCTGGGCGCTGATTCTTGCTGTGACGAACTATGAGGCACCGCAGTTGAAGACCATCCAAGGTCAAGCCTTCGATGTCACCTACGCTGATCGCGCCGAAGCGCCACACATAGATCACGGCTTTGGCCAACGGGCGTGCGAGCGGAGACGAGAACGAAGAAAGACCCCAACCGGGCCCCTCGAGTTCTTGTGATCGTTGCAACACCTGAGATGTTCAGGAGTCGCAAATGGGTTTCGAGATCAGGGCTGTCCGGTCGCCGCAGGGTCGGGAGAAGCTGCATGCTGAAAGGTCTGCGTACTTCGAACTCGTGTCGCAGGGCGTGAGGTTTCGTGAGGCCCCCAGAATCGTCGGTGTGACGTATCGGACGACAAAACGGTGGCGGCATGGGTGATCTCATCATCGGCCGGAATGGGAGGTCCGCGATCGCGACGCTCGTCGAACGCTCGAGTCGATACACGATACTGTTCCACCTCCCCGAGGACCGCGGCGCCCTCATCGTCAGCGCCGCTCTCGTCCGCGTCATGCACACCCTGCCCGCGTCGCTGCGACGCTCGCTCACCTGGGACCAAGGGAGCGAGATGGGAAAACACCGAGCGTTCACCCTCGCGACCGACATGCCCGTCTACTTCTGCGACCCGGCCTCACCCTGGCAACGCGGACCGAACGAGAACACCAACGGGCTCCTGCGCCAATACTCCCCGAAGGGCACCGACCTCACCCAGCACACACCCGAGACACTCGAACTCGTTTCCCAGCAACTGAACACCCGTCCGCGCAAGACACTGGGCTGGGACACGCCCGCGCAACGCCTCGCCGCCCTCCTCACCGCGGCCTGAGCACCGGTTCCGACGCCTTCGACATATGTCTAGTCAGTGATGCCCGATGGTCTGTCCTCCGAAATGCCGACAGGCAAGATGCGAAAGGCCGACAGACAAGATCCGAAATGCCGACAGACAAGACAAGCCACAAATCGTACGGTGAATGCGAGGGCCAGCGGCATCGAAGGCTTGCCGTCCGGTCCAGCGAAAGGAAGAACGAATGCTCAGACAACGAAACTCAAAGGCCGCTGCCGCGATCCTTGCGTCGTCCGTGGTGATCGCGGGTTTGATGCCGGTCGCAGCGTTTGCAGACAGCGGTAACCCGGAGCCGGTGGACGACGCTGTGATCGCAGATCTCCTCGCGAGCGCGGAGTCGGTCGCTGTTGGAGCATCTACACCGATTGACGCAGCCCGGCCTGCGATTCAGTCTGATGGGGACGGCGCGACCGTGAGCCTCCAGTCCAGCGACCTGCAGGTCGAGCTGGGCAGTTCGAGCGAAGCTGTCGTGCCGGAAGCGGGCCAGTACGCTCTTGCCGAAGACTCGGCCGTCACCTACGCGGTGAGTTACCCAGCAGAGGGCTCGACCCGTTTCGCAGCGGTCTTTGAGTCCCCCACAGCAGAGGCACCGCACTGGACCTTTGAAGAAGGTACGCAGCTGCTGCTCTTGGACGACGGGTCGGTGAGCGTGTCCGACGGCGAGGAATTCCTAGGTGGGATCGATGCACCATGGGCAGTCGATGCCGACGGTCGTTCTCTGCTGACCCACTACGAGGTCTCGGGTTCCACGCTCACTCAGATCGTCGACACATCGGGAGCAACCTTTCCTGTTGTTGCAGACCCCACAGTGAACTTCTACGGCCCGTACATTCAGGTTCACCTGAACAGGCATGAGAGCATCACAGCAGTCTCCGGGTACGCTGCATGCGCCGCGATTCTGTCGAAGTCGCCCGTTCCGTTCGCGAAGGCCCTGCAGATCGCATGCGGCGCCGTTACCGCGATCGGGTCGGCCCAGCTAGTTGTAGTTCCTCGGGACGTTGTGATCACGTGAGTTAGCGAAGACCTCCGGGCAGGATGTGGGTTACCACACTCACATTCCACACACGGAGGTCTTCGTGACTCACGCTAACGCACCCCTGACGC